>WNGE01002326.1_pt1 | contig 28924 bp, 37 predicted proteins | sample 5400651 | NCBI WGS metagenome assembly WNGE01 (sample SAMN13153370, study PRJNA577476) | soil metagenome | isolation source: 60 cm soil or saprolite under grassland replicate 2 | place: USA:California | collected 2016-06-15
CGTCTGGTCGAAACCTGTGAAACCGTCAACGGTTATCTCCTTGAGAATAAAACTATCTTTCAGTTTGTTCCAAACCGGAATAATCTCTACGTCGACATGATCTTCACTGACCGGCTTTAAGATCACTTTAACATCTGAAATCAGTCCGGTTGTTTTCAGGTCAGAGGCTAGACACTCCACCAACGTTGGATTAACAGGCTGCCCTTCTGGAATAATCCTGTTTGCGTATTCAAATACTATGCTGGCATTGTACGGCGTGCTGACGAAAACACGACGGACTAGAGGCTCATTGGGACTCTGGAACATGCCAATCAGCAACCATAAGGCAAACAATCCTCTAAACATACGACCTCCTCGAAATACGAATCACTGTTGTCCTATGGACATGGCCCAGTACCCGGAATCGTTGCTCTCGTGGAAATACCTGGTCCTGACTTTCTAGCGCTCGCGTCCCGCCAAGTGAGTACAGCTGTATAGCTCGTAAAACCTGTTCCAATGTTTTGAGATAGCCGATTCTTCATCTGGTACGTTTTCGTCACATCGTAAGTACACAGTTCATCACTTTGATTAGTGATGAGGTCCTCCGTGCTGGATTCTAGTATAGCATCCTCCTGAATGTGCCCAGTCAGGTCCAGCGTATGATCCGGTGGCGGACAACCCACTTGGATTCTGACAATGATCCTGAATCGCCCACACTCCACCACCTCTTGCCCCTGTGTGCTTTCGTTTATGATCTGTTGCGTTATGGATACGATCCTACGGTTGGGATCTAGCAGGCTGCTGAAAAAGTAACTTTTGCGCATGGTCCAACGTAATAGGAGCGAGTAGTAGAAGCTCGGCAACAGGAGAAAAGAAAACCAATGCGCGGAGACGATCTTCAGCAAGCCGGAATGTATAGTTACTTGTCGCCAGAGCAGCGCGTACCGCAAGACCATCCGCTGCGAGCGATACGCAAGCTTTCGGATGCGGTGTTCGCGGAACTGTCGCCGCAGTTCGATAAACTTTACGCGCGGATGGGCCGGCCATCGATCGCGCCGGAGAAATTGCTGCGAGCGTTGCTGCTGCAGGTGCTCTACAGCGTGCGTAGCGAGCGACTGCTGATGGAAGAGTTGGACTACAACATGCTGTTTCGCTGGTTCGTCGGTCTGAACATGGACGACCACGTTTGGGATCCGACCACCTTCACGAAGAACCGTGAGCGGTTGTTGCGTGGCGACATCGCTGAGGAATTCTTCGCGGGCGTGTTGGAGCAGGCACGGGGGTACGAGTTGCTCAGCGATGAGCACTTCACGGTTGACGGCACCTTGCTGGAAGCGGCGGCGAGCCTGAAGAGTTTCAAGGCGAAGGATGAGACAGACGAGCCGCCGCCGGATGATCCTGGTAATCCGACGGTGAACTTTCATGGCCAGAAGCGCTCGAACAAAACCCATCAATCTACTACTGATCCAGAAGCGATGTTGTGCCGCAAGGGCAAAGGCAAAGAAGCGAAGCTGGGCTACGCCGGGCATCTGCTGATGGAGAACCGTAATGGCCTGGCGGTCTCTGCTTGCGTGACTGCGGCGACCGGCACGGCGGAGCGCGATGCCGGCCTGGCCTTCGCGGCAGAGATCAGTGGCGACGGTCGCGTGACGTTGGGCGGTGACAAGAACTATGACACGCATGAGTTCGTGAAAGACCTGCGCGAATTGGAGGTGACGCCGCACGTGGCCCAGAACGACACTAATCGCCGCTCGGCCATCGACGGCCGCACCACCCGTCACAGCGGGTATCAAGTCAGTCAACAGAAGCGCAAACGGATCGAAGAGATCTTCGGCTGGCTGAAGTCGGTTGGCCTGCTCCGCAAACTGCGCCATCGCGGCACCGAACGCGTCAACTGGATCTTTATCTTCGCGACCGCCGCTTACAACTTGGTAAGAATGAGGAAGCTGGTGACCGTGTAGGCAGTAGTGTGCCTCGGGGCGCGAAAAGGTCGCTCCGCGAAATAAAAATGAATCAAAACAACAAGTCATAGTCACCAAATCTCGCAGCCAGAACTCAAATCGAAACGAAAATGACGCGATGAAGATGAAACCGCTCCAAATTATCGGTTTTTCAGCAGCCTGCTAGAGGTCATGAAGGATAAACTCGTGCGGGCGCAGGTCGTCATGTGGTACACGCTTGTCGATGAATATCTGAATAATGAAATATGTCGCTATTTTTTGGCAAGAAACGCACCTTTCCTCAGTTGTGGAAAACGAAACGGTTCACCTTATTTAACCATTACATTCTCGAAGAATTGTATCCGCTACAAAAACTTCGTCTCGTGAAGGCACTTCGTCCCATCCCGAAAAATATTTCTAAGGATATCGAATCCCTTAACGCCCTCCGAAACGGTTTGGCACACGCGTTTTTCCCGGCCAACCTTCGGAAATCCAAGCCAACTTGGAAGGGTAAGAACATGTTTTCATTGGACGGCGCGAAATCGTTCATGGATGATATGCATCGGTTGTCGGATCACTTTCTTGGCTTTGTTCACGACGTGGACTGTCTGGACGGATGACGCGTATTCAACAACGGCATCCAACAAATCGTTGGACGCGAGCGGCGGGAGCGTGTTTCGTAACTTGATTCGTTCGGCGATGCTTGAATGAATTCGCGCCGCCGCGTCAACTCGGCCGTTGGGTTGCTTTCGCAAGGGAGGGTCGCCACCATGCCTAAACTCAGTCTTACAGCGGCATTTGCTAGCTACGATGCCAAGCTAAAGAATGTCCGATGGGCCAGCTCAGCAATAGCCACGGATGGTGCCCTCGTTCTCAGTTGTTGGGAGCACTTCTTCAAGCCTAAGGGCGGAGGCCATAAGCGTTATGAAGACCATTTATCGCGATGGCCCGCTAACCATCCGGGTAGAAATCTTCTCGCTGGTCATTTGAGGAGAGCTGTTGCGGGCAATCTTTCAGTGCGACTCGTCGTGGCAACCCTGGATGAGCCTGAGAAATGGGTTAGCGGAGAGGCTAGCCCTCTTCGGAAAACATTCGCAACGGAGCCGAATGTTATTGGTAAGGTCGTGGAGTTCGATGGTAATTCTTTTGCGGTTGAGTTTCGGTAGCGTTAAGGAATGAACCAACGACCTGGCGTTTGATTCCATCCGGGCGCAACCCAACAAAGCCTTGCAGCTGACGGCGCGATAGCATCTCTCTCAAGTAGCTTTTTTTTCTTCAGGTTGAATGTGATCGCGCGCCGCAGCTGAAGGCCAGCGTTCGACGGCTTGTTTATAACTCGGAGACAAATCATGATCGAAGTTGCTCTGATGGCGCCATCAAAACAAACAGACAACAAGCTCCGATGGGAAACGGATGTGGACGGCGTAAACTTCAAACTCTACATCCCCAAAGCTCGTGTGCCTTATCCTTGGCCGAAGCGCATCCTCGTAAGGGTTTGCGATATCGATCAACCTTCTGGCAACGAAGCCGTTCAACCCGACGATCCGACTCTCGAACGCGGAATTACCGCTACTGTTCGCAAGGTGCGCGAGCACACGGAAACTGTGCGCTTTGACCCCGACGGCGATCCTAACGATTGGGAGATTGGTTCGCCTTACATACCATTCAGTTTGTTGCCGCGACGTTCCGCTGAGAACTTGCAGCTCCAAGTATGGTGGGACAGATCGGCTGGCACTTGGTCCAACTAACGATTCTGTTTTGGGGCGCGTCGAACAAATCGTTGGACGCGAGCGGCGGGAGCGTGTTTCGCAACTAGCTTGGTGCGGCGAAGGTGCTTTGATTCGCGCCGCCGCGTCAACTCAAACGTTCGACATCTTCTTGTTGGCGTGAAAACTTATGGATGAAATCAAACTAAGAAAAGCTCTTGCGTTACTTCAATCCTTAGCTGACGAATTGCCCCCTCGTGGTGACATAGAGGAAAAGTACGTAAATCTCTACCACGCGACACTCGCAGATATACAAAATGAAATGGGACACGATCTGAATTACTTCTCGATTCCACCAACAGAACTGGAACGACACATAACGAGTATCCCCGGCCCCCGCATCGGTCGGCATGGCGGAGGTGAACCAACTTACAGTAAAGTTCGTTACTGTGACCGCGCAAGATTTATGATCGGGTTTAAGGGCGCGGTTAACTTCATCAACTCTTTCATGCAGGGCACTGGGCGCCGTGCGATTGGATTTACTCAATCTGAGTGATCCTCTCCCCAGCGGCTGCGCACTGCTGCAACGGCGATGTCGAACAAATCGTTGGACGCGAGCGGAATCAGCGGGCTTGTCATCGACAACTTGCCCGTAACCCAGTTGCTTCCCGCCGCGTCAACTCAACCGTTGGATTGCTCCCTGTTAATGAGAAAACAACCATCAATTCGTCGAAAGATCGCTTGGTTCCATACCATTCCCCAGCTGCTGCTCATGTTGGCCATAATGCTCTTCGTTTGGAAAGTCTTCTTGCCGGATGACTTTCGGCGAGCATCAGTTTATGGAGCGGCCGTCTATCTGATCTATTCGTTTGCCTCGAAAGCGCTGCTGCTCAAGAATCATCGAAGGGGTATTTATCTAACCAAACTTGATTCCTATCAGGATGCAATTAATGAGTTTCGGTTGAGCTACGAGTTCCTAAACAAATATTGCTGGCTGGATAAGTATCGATTCATAACAATGCTCGATTCCAGCGCGATTTCCTATCGAGAAATGGCGCTATGCAATATCGCCTATTCATATGCTCGACTTAACGAGAGGGGTACAGCCCTGCAATCCTATCGCAGAGCCGTACAAGAGTTTCCAGAAAGCGAAATTGCTAAAAGTGGCATTGAATATATGGAATCTGAGAGAACGTAGTTCACTCGATCACCGCAATCCAACAATTCGTTGCAGGTGAGCGCGAGATAGCGCCCTTCTCAACTAGCTTTGTCCGGCGCGGCTTGCATGGCATCGCCCGCGCCACCTGAACTCAAACGTTAGACAGCGGGATGATATGGTTCTTCTCAAATCCATTCGACGCGCCTTGTCTCAGGCGCGAATCGGTATCCTAATCATCGCCGTAACGTATTTGGTGAGTTTGAGCATCGGCGTCTTGAATGTGCATACCGGAAATCGATTCGCTTTGTCATACGGCGACTCGCTGGTAGCTCGGGCGCATCTCCGCGACCCCGCCGCCCGGGCGAATGATATCGGAGCGCATGCCACTGCGGCTCTAATTGATTTTTCCCGCAACCTAGGACTTGCGGCGGCGCCCGAAACAATCGGCGGGCTCACTTTGGTATTGCCCGTGGGTCTGGCAGCCTATCGAGGATGGGTGGGTGGCATTGTCTCGGTTGATCGGAAGCACCAGAGTCGTCTACGGCACTGGCGGTCTGCCATCTATTATCTCGTCACTCTGACGCTTCAACTTACGGCCTTCACTCTAGCTGGCGGCGGTGGGCTTAACCTCGGATGGTCTTTTATTCGTAAGCGGGGACCGTTCGTCGGACCGACTTGGTTTCGATTACCTAAACCGGCTCTAATCAGCGTGGGTTGGCTCTATGCGTTAATCGTTCCTTTGTTCGCGCTCGGGTCGCTCTGGGAGTTCTTTATGCCCGCTGTCTAACAAATCGTTGGACGCGAGCGGCGGGAGCGTGTTTCGCATCATGATTGGTCCGGCGATGTTTGATTGAATTCGCGCCGCCGCGTCAACTCTGACGTTGGCTGGCTTTTCTGCCTAACCGAAAGGACTCGTAAATGTGGTGGAAAATCCCTCTGGAGATCGTCATCTCAATTATTCTGCTGACAATCGGTTCAGGCTTTTGGTCTATTCTCAAGTCACGTGGTCATCTTCAAACGCTCTTGGCCGACGAGAATGAATTGAAACGTCTCTTGGATATCTGGACGCCATCGGAAATCACTCGCGAGGGGCGCGAAATCAAACCTGTTTTTGGTTCGTACCTTGAAAACATTCGCCTCTTTGAACGGGCACACTACGCTGCGCTAAACAAAACCAGAAATCTCACACTCATTGTCGCCGTCCTCTTAATTGCCGTCAGTTATTTCTTGGGGTTGGCATATCTGATCGCGAGTTTGGCCGCTTTCATATTGCCGTCATTTTCGCCAATCGCAGCTTCGGCCAAAAACAATAACGCAACGCACGTTCACACAGTAATTCTCAACGTCTATAAATGGAATCAAACGGACCCCGGCGAATGCTCTCGATATTGCGAACAGGACGCCGGGCTAAAACAGCCCTACCAGCTGGTAAACCGTTTGGCGTAAGACGCCAGCCAACAAATCGTTGGACCGGAGCGCGGGGAGCGTGTTTCTCAACTTGATTGATTGAATCGAAGGTTGGATGTAATCGCCGCGCCCGGTCAACTCAGACGTTGGGCACCTAAATTGAATCCGTATTCATGGCTTCACTCCTCCACAATCACAACGCATGGATTGCGGCCTGCTTTGCCATCTACGTCGTGCTTATTCTTTTCTTTGCCGCCATCTACTATTGGCTTTATCGCGCACGTCCGCAGCGGTTTCTTTTTGCGGTTGGCGTTCAGAAGATGCAACTGAGTGGTTACCGCGCTAACACATTGCGGCGTATACAAACTCTATCTGCAGAAATTGAAGCACTCGTTCAAATCCAGGAACGTGTGGCCAAAGGTGCGAAGCCTCCTGACCTTGCGTCGCAAAGTGTCCAAGGGGTCCTTGAATCAGGTTGTCAGTTCACTCTTTATATCGCGCAGCCTGCGGGGTCAGGATCTACCAAGCAACCAACCATCGAGCTTCGCGATCGTGAAGGGAATGAACTATCGCGCATACCTCTTGCGGCGCCTTGGTTCGGAAATCGTTGGGACGAAGCCTTTTTGAGACGCACGTACAAAAACGAATCGCGCATCGCTCTTTTCGAAAAACGGCTTCGTTCCATTGAAACGGATCCCTATGACATTTGGTCTTATTGGGATTTCTTGTACTTTAGCGCAATCTGTCAAACAACTATCGGCTTTGGAGATATTCTTCCTAACGCAACTGGCGTTCGTCTGCTTATCGTCGGCCAAGTACTAATGGGCTACGGCCTCTTGGTCGTTTTGCTAAATATTGTCTTTCATCCGTAATGTCGCTAACGTACGGTGCCCAACAAATCGTTGGACGCGAGCGGCGGGAGCGTGTTTCGCAACTGGCTTGGTCCGGCGGAGGGTGCTTTGATTCGCGCCGCCGCGTCAACTCAGACGTTCGACGGCTTTCATTCTTCGGAAGAGAACATGGCAATCGAATCCAGCCTATGCATCGTTTCTACAACAGTACTGGGACTGCGGCAATAATGCGTGGCAAGAAGATACTGGTGACCATCATCGCGCTGGCGTTGCTGCTTGCCTGTATCGTCGCGCTGAGACTGCGAAGGGACCAGCCGGTTGGCCCGAGTGTGTCGGAAACTTCGCGACTAATCGGAGGCCCGGCCTTCGAAGTTCAGGTCGAGATGCCTGCCTTCAATTCAGGGCGCGCACCTTGGGAGATCCCGGGCGTCATCTTGGGTTACGATCGTGGACCGCGGTTCGATCAGGCAAGTCCTGGCGCCCAGGTCGGCAAGATAGCACCGGATCATATTGAGCTTAACGCCGACGGCGGCTGGGACCTTTTGATCGAGACCGACGGCCAAGGACGGCTCGCTCAAGGAACACACGTCGCATTTCCGGTAAAACTCGGGGGCAGACCGTTGAAATTCAACTGTCGACCCGCAGATCTGAGGGTTGGCTATCTTCACACCACCGCGCGCACGGGCTCGGATGAACTCGAAGGGAGCTTCCAATTGGAAGTCGCTATCTGCAAGAATGCTGTCTCAGGAAAAACTGCCGCGTGGCCATACCAACCGCTCAAGGTTCGTGGCAACTTTGCAGGGTTGAAAAAGCAAGGATGAAGGATGAATCGCCGCCGAACAAATCGTTGGACGCGAGCGGCGGGGGCGTGTTTCGCAACTTGATTCGTCCGGCGATGCTTGATTGAAATCGCGCCGCCGCGTCAACTCAACCGTTAAGTTGCACACACCACAACGCTATGAGTGAAGAGATACCGAGTCCCGACCCTCCATTGACGCCAGAACAACAGGCGAGGGTGGCTCAGCTGAGTGACGCCGAAATTCAAGCCATTGACGAGACACTCCTTTCGAACTCTAGCCATCAATGGCGCAAGGTAGCGAGGGTGGTAGGGATGACCATGATGGGTTATTCAGTGCATCTGCCGAGTATTCCGGATATTTTCTACGGCCAGCGAGTACGCAAGATAGTGCAGGATGGCCGTCTTGAATCACAAGGCAATTTGTCAGTCATGCGCTTAAGCGAGGTACGGTTGCCCGGTCCGTTCGTATCACCAAATGCAACTTAACCACACGTTGGACCGGAGCGGCGGTAGCGGGTTTCTCAAGTAGTCTGTTTCATCCAGGTCCTACGTAATCGCGCCGCCCGGTCAACGTGATCGTTATCCGGCTTTACACCGGGAGGAGCAGCGTATGCGTATGCGCCTGACCCAAACCATGCAAAAGAAACTTCGAGAGGTTCGCTACTTCCTGCGGTGCTTGGATGGCGTCGCTCGACGTGAAGCAGGTGACCCTGAGGATTTTGAGTTTCTGCTGAGCGCGTTTTTGTCAGCGAGCGTAAGCATCACCGACGCTCTCGACAGCCGCAAGTACAGAACGTGGTTTGACGGTTGGCGGCAGGGCCGAACTGCGCGCGAGCAAGACCTGCTGGAGTTCGTGCGCATTCAAAGAAACCTTGAAGTCCATCGAGACGGAGCGCAGACAGAAATCTGCATCCGATACGTTCCATTGACCGAACTGCGCACGAACCCGCAGGGTCATCCTGCCTATGGTTTTCACTGGTCTGCTCCTCCAGGAACTCCAGTGCCTTCTGTCGGAGTTAATGTGCACGAGTTTGAGCTCGGTGGAACCAAGGTTCAGGCGTACGATACATGTCGTGAAGTTGCGAAGCTTCTGGGCGAACTTGTTGGGGCCTTCGGAACTGCGCATCCAAATGATTGAAACGACTCGCTCACCTCCCGGCCGGATAACAAGCTGTTGCACCGGACGGCTCGATAGCGTGCTTCTCAAACACCCTCGTTACATCGCTGCTTGAATGGTTTCGCTCGCCGCCGGTGAACAGCAGCGTTGGGCGGCTTCTAGGTTTGCTTAAATGTCTTATTCTCGCGAATTGCATATCGCTCCTGGGGGCTCTGCTGCTGGCTTAATCAAGCAAGCTTTCAATCTGCCTCCAGGCGAATTGGTGGTCCACGACGACTTGCTGTCATGCGGTCCGCTGATCCCTGTACGTAGCCTGAATCAATGGCGGAGGAATCGCGAGAAATATCTGCGCACGCTTTATACTGGCGATGAGTTCCCTTTTGGCGATGTTCCTTATGATGTGCTGACTAACCCGGAGAGGCTCCAGGAGGCTGAGTCCGTAACGCTCTGGATAGGCACTGGACTTGCCGAGCAGTTACTCCTGGCTTTGATGCCGCAGCTGTTCCGTCTCTTCAACGCTGATCTAAAAAAGTTGCGTGTCATCCAGTTCGCTCATGATCCTGTCAGCGGTGAAGAGATTCAGGGAATCGGCCTTCTCAATCCAGACAAATTGAAGGCACATCCTGCCGCTTCGCCTCTTGATGAAGTAGCACTTGCAAGCCTGGATAGAGCATGGTCTGCCGTCACGGCTTCTACCCCAGACCGACTGGTAGCATTTCTAGCGGCGGACCCTGGTCCATTGCCCTTTTTACAAAGAAGTCTTCAATGGTTAATGTTTCGCTTTCCCGATGTTGAGCGCGGGGTCAATTCGTTGGAAGTTGAGTTATTGAGGCAGGTCGCTGAAAAAGGACCGACGGCTGCTAAAGTTGTTGGATTTACTATTATAAGGTGGATAGATGGGTTGGATTACGTGGGTGATGCATATCTATTCTCGCGCCTGAAGGGACTGGCCGCACCGTCACAGAGGCGGCCTCTTGTTGCGCTAACCGGAAACCCGCTCAGCATGAGAGAGACGGAGGTTGCTCTGACGCAAACTGGGAGGGCTGTCCTTGAGGGTCGGGCCAATTCGGTGGCACTCAATGGAATTGATGACTGGGTCGGGGGGATCCATCTCAATTCAGCCACAGGCGAAGTTTGGTTTCAGCGCGAAGGAGTTCTTGTCGATAACGGCTCGATTGGATGACCTAGCTGGATGTTGAATGAACTGGCAACTCAAATGGATCTTTTCTTCCGACCCGCCGCCCAACAAAGCCTTGCAGCTGACGGCGCGATAGCATGCTTCTCAAGTAATCTCTTTCCACTCAGCTTAAATGCTGATCGCGCGCCGCAGCTGAAGGCCAGCGTTCGGTGTCTTCCTTGAATCCCAGCAGTAACCCCTGATTAAATGAACCACTGATGAACTTTGAGCTCGTCAGCGAAATCACTCAGATCGAAACTATTGCTGTTGGGCGCAAGATTCGCGAACTTTCCAGAGAAAGATGTACGGTAAAGCTCGCTGGCGGAAGATGAAAGGCGTAGCACAAGTTCGCCTGAGGAGCGGTACAATAAGGTTTGCTGAATTGCACTGGTATGAAGCTCATGGCATCGGCCGAAAAGAAATGAAACGCAAAGGATGTCTGGATTAGCCCTATGTGTGAGAGAAAACCAGCATTGAAATTCGCCGTCTGTCTCAATAACTCTGCCTACCCGGCTTCGCTAGAGCTGCACAAGATTTACCGTATCATCCCCGACGAAGACGCGGCTATCGATGGTGACCTTCGAGTTATCGATGAAAGTGGCGAAGACTACCTTTTTCCCTCGGCATGGTTTGTCTTTGTCGAGTTGCCTCCTGCGGTTCAACGATCCCTGCGGCGCGCGGCCTAGGATTCATCGTGGCGACACCGAACCCCACGTTGGACCGGAGCGGCGGTAGCGCGTTTCTCAAGTTGCTTGGTCCATCAACAGGCATTCGTAATCGCGCCGCCCGGTCAACGTGATCGTTCGGCGGCATCGAGAGGAATTCTTATGGCTCTTCAATCACAACTGTTCCGTGGCGATTCTAAACTCGAAGCCGCCGCCGCCTCTGACCCTGGCCATATCTTACCCGGCGCGAATGGAGCGCACGTCGGCAAGATCCAACAGGCGTTGATCCAATTAGATGGCGCGGCCATCGCTCAAGATTCGGTTTATGGTCCAGCCACCGCTGCCGCGGTAGCCAACTTCAAGAAGAATCAAAAGCCCCCCCTTCTCAATTTCGCAGGCAAGATCGACGACATCGTCGGCAGGAAGACCATGGCGGCTCTCGATGCGGGGATGCTCGCCAAAGAAAAGGGGGGTGGCGGGGGTGGCCTCCGGCTGGGCTTTGGGCTGGGTGGAAATCTGCTCGGAAACCTCGGCCTAGGTCTGGCGCAAGACATTTTCGTGCTGCTCGATGGCACGGGGAACCGCAACGAAGAAGGCGCCCAACTTCCAAAGGAGGAGGCCCTCTTCAGAAAGAACCCGGAATTCAACACCCAGGCTTATCTGAGTGGGCATCAGCCTGTGGCGGCAATCATATTCTTTGGCGGCCGCGGCAGTAAAGACCCCAGTGCGACGGTCGCCGCACTCGTGGGAGCACTGCGTCTAGCGACCCCGAATGGCGCAACCATCATTGCCGGGAACAGCGTGGGCGCACTATCGGCTCTCAAAACTGCTGCATTGGTGAAGGCGTTGGGCTTCCAGGTGGATTACCTGAGTATCAGCGACGGCGCCTTCTTCGATCGCAACGGCGAAATCGTCAGAGTCAATCCGCTCCTGATCGCATTGCCCCCCGGGATCACGGCGGTCAAGGCGGACAATTTTTTCCAGACTTTTGGGCACGAACTGCTTAGGGGCAAGGGTCCCACTGGCCCGAGCGGGTTCGCGCCTGGGGTTGAGTTCCACGGCCCGCTCGGCGCCCCCTTCACCAACGACAACCTGGAGTTAACAGGGACGAGCACTCGGGCGAAGATACAGGAGATAAACCAACAGCTCCGTAACCCTTTACGATTCGATACGACGGCTCGAAGGATCGCTCTTTCAAACCAGCTCCATGTAGCGGCTGTCGATGATGGCGAGGAGAAGCGGGATGCCGTTATAAAAACGCTAATCAAGCCCTGAGGGCGCTCGGCGAGTCATCTACACTGTGAAGGAGAATCGGGGACATTCAGAGAATCAAGGACACACGCAACCGGAAAACAACAGGGGGACGCGGACCGTTTCGGCGCTATCGGTCTGTGAGTCCGTGCCGAACCCGCAGTTGCACCTGACCGCGGCGGCATGACGACTGTTCAGCGTTTGAAGTCTCACCGGCCGTCGCGGCAGGTGAACTTTTCGTTAGATTGCTAGAGTTTGCTCAACCTGATTGTGCTGCATGACTAAAGGCAAGACGGTTAGTGAGTCGCTTTTTGAGGAGTATCTAATCTCCCAAGGACTTACCGATTTCATTTTCGAGAAAGAGTGGAGTGGCATACCCACACACCCCGACTACACAGTTAATTGCAATGATAGTGTCTACCTGTTTGATGTTAAAGAATTTGAGTTTCGGCCTATTCCAACCGGATTGTATTTTGGCGATCCCTATTCCCGAATTCGTGAAAAGATAAATCAGGTCCGCAGTCAGTTTCAGTATTTCAAAGACAAGACATGTTGCTTGGTGCTTTATTCTCTCGACCCTTTGGTTGAGTTATACGACCCGATAATTGTGCAGAGTGCTATGTATGGAAACTTCGGCCTGACGATTCCGCTAGATACAAATACGGGGATCTTAAGTGATGCGGGTACGCAGATTTTCCTCTCCGGCGGAAAAATGTTCAGGATTGAATCATCGCAAACGCAGAACACCACCATTAGTGCGCTGATAAGCTTGCGTCTTATTCCCACCGGTCAGATCCGAGCCCGCATAATAGATAGAATGCGAGTTGCTGGAGAACCCATTCCTACGGACCTCTTAGATTTCAATGTTGATGAGAAGCAACCATCGGTAATTGTTTGGGAAAATATTTATGCTACACATCCATTCCCACGAGGTTTGTTCTCTGGCGGGTACGATGAGCGGTTTGGGCGAGAGGGGAATACTGTAGCCTGTGTCTTTGCAGGTAAAGATCTTCTTGCCTATGAAGAGTTGTTTGGGTTGGAGGCCTAGCTGCCTCTCCCGCGCAATCTAACGTAGCGCTTGCAGCGGACTCGCCATGAGCGGGCTTCTCTGTTTAGTTGCGTGGGCGAGCCGCTGAAGCGCAGCGTTAGCTGCTGCGCGTAATCCTTAAAGCACGAAACGTCATTGAGCGATGGCCCTCGATATCCTAAAGCCAATCTTAGAAAAGGTTTGGTCAACTTTCGGCGACAGACGTAAAGTGCGATTCACCGTTCATCGCGGTTTCTTTGTCAGCAAGGCAAAAGAATGCTTCTTCTTGAACTTGTCAAATCTTTCTCGGAACCGGGAGATCGAGATAACACACATTTGGCTGGATTGCGGGCAGCAAATACCCGGCTCATCATCCAGACCGTTTGCTGCCAAGGAGGTTGAAGCCCGATGAATCATGGGAGACATGGGTGGAAGTGGAGAAGGTTCCAAGTAGCCATCACAAAATAGCGTACACCCTGGGGAGAGCTCGGTTATCTTCTGGGAGAGTCATCAAGTCGATTGAAAACAAGAATGTTCCAGCGAGTGGTACGGTCTCCGGCGGTCCCATCAGTTCCTTGTAGTTTTGAATCGCCGCAGCTAACGAATTAAGGATTCAAGCCTATGCCCCCTGCGGGGCGTGGATTAATTCAGGTTATCCCGCCTCTGCGAGGTACAGTGAAACCGCGCCGGATGGTACGAATTTTGTTGTTTTGTTGTACGGTGACGCGGAAACGTCGGCCGAGCCAATGCCCTTCGACTCCGAGCACATCGTTGACTCCGGCCTCGGGCGGCTCATCACAATGGAGGAATGACATATGGCTAAGCCAGCAAAGAACACGATTTGCCTTTGGTACGATAGCGACGCCGAGGACGCGGCGTTGTTTTACGCCAAGACTTTTCCCGATTCATCCGTCGGCGCGGTGCACCGCGCACCGGGAGACTTTCCGTCCGGGAAGGAAGGGGATGTGTTGACGGTCGAGTTCACCGTGATGGGCATTCCCTGCCTCGGGCTCAATGGCGGACCCGCATTCAAGCACAACGAAGCATTCTCGTTTCAGGTTGCAACCACCGACCAAGTCGAAACGGATCGCTACTGGAACGCGATCGTCGGCAACGGCGGCGAAGAGAGTGCGTGCGGCTGGTGCAAGGACAAATGGGGATTGTCCTGGCAGATTACGCCGATCGCCCTGACGAAAGCGGTCACCGATCCCGATCGCGCTGCCGCCAAGCGCGCGTTCGATGCGATGATGCAGATGAAAAAGATCGACATCGCTGCAATCGAGTCGGCGCACCGCGGTTGAGGTTGCATCTTCGACGCGTGCATCTCGGAAGCACAAGGGGCACATGATGGGCGGAGCCGAACCCGCTCGGTCCTGGGGCCTGTGGTTTTCGACCGAGGGGAGAACATATTCGCGCGCCCGCACGAGAGGCGAGATAACGAAGAGCTTGCAGCTGACGGACTCGATCGACGTTGCTGTGGCCGTGAGGTAACCGTATGAAGCTTCCGAACCTGGTGCCGGAATTTCCGGTGAGCGATCTCCAAACGTCCAGCGCATTTTACGAGAAGAGAATGGGATTCAATATTGATTGGATGTATGAGAACTTCCTCGCCGGAATTTCCAAAGACGCTGCGCGAATCTTCCTTCGACAAAGAACAGAACAAGAGGAGGAGCAGGGCTACAACGTACTTGTCTGGCTTAATTTGGATTCGCCGTCGGATGTCGACCAGATGTATGAAGAATGGAAGCGAAGCGGCGTCCGAATCACAGACGAGTTAGAGACAAAGTCGTACAATCTAAGGGAGTTTACGGCGCAAGATCTGGATGGCAACAGGTTCCGTGTGTTTCATGATCTTGGTCCAGGCAAGTAGATTAAACCAGGGTCCACTATGGTGGTTCCAAGACGTCATCTCCAACGAGGCTTAGAGAATCCAAACCGGGAGTTTTATCACGGCGATAAACGTGTTGCCCATTACAGGAAAACAGGCAAAATTTCACCTTCCGACAGTTATACAGCGCCGAAATTCAATATACCCACAATCCAAGTCTCGACAGATGGAAAATACATCCCTTGCATTGATGAGATTGTGAAGCAGATCCAATCATCAGATTTAGTCCAACGAAGCGCTTGCAGCCGACGCTTCGATAGCATGCTTCTTAAGATGATTTCCTGGCGATGTAGCTTGAGTGGCTGCGCTCGGCGCGGCTGAAGCGCACCGTTATATGCTTCCTTAATTTGCAAACTTTTGTGGAACAGAAACTATGAGAACAATAAGCTTTTCATTAATCTCTCTGCTTGTAATCTTAGGCAGCGTTTTTTCGCATGCTGCACAGAGAGCCCAGCCGACTAATTCCCCCGATAGTGTCATCAGAGAATTATACAGAGTACACAACAATGGGAAAGGCGGCGTCTTTGAAGCCAAAGGAAAGAAGTACATCTACAAATTCTTCGATCAGAAGCTTGCTGACCTGATCTGGAAAGACATCACCGAGACACCGGAAGGGGAGGTGGGTAGCCTCGACTTTGACCCGCTCTACAACGCGCAGGATACGGGGATTACGAACTTCCAGATAGGTAAGCCGGTGGTGGAAGGTGATAGATCTACCGTTTTAGTAAGTTTTCGCAACTTCGGTCAGCGGACGAGAGTCAAGTTTGAGATGCACAACGGTAAGGAAGGATGGAGAATAAAGAATGTGATCTATAGTGACAAGTCTGATCTGGTCAAGATCTTAAGCCCGCTCCAATAATTGCTCTTGAGAAGGAGCGCATATAAAACAGTCGATTGCAGCGGACGCGCGCCCAGCATTCTCTTTATCATCAAGGGGCCTGTGCGCGCCGCTGAATCGGGCCGTTCGGCGCTTTTAAGTTGATCTGGAAATAAAATGTTATGGGAATCGGACTTCGAATTTTCTTTGTGCTAAACGACGGTGATCGCTTGCAAAGAATCCCTCTAAAACGGTTTGACAACTTATGGGGCGAGAGCAAGGAGCGTTTTCCAGAACACGCCGGACAGAGTGTGCGTTATGCGTTGGTCATATTAGAAACTCAGAACCGAAAACCTAATGCTATCAAGCGTATTGACTGCGGGATTCTCAAGTTTGATTCCAAGGGGCAGATTGATGAACACGAGTGGCGCAGGCAGGTGGGATTGGCGAGTGAAATGATGCCCTCACTATTCGCAGAGCCGAGATCAGGCTCTGTGATAAATGCGCGTAGCCTTTTCTCTAAGAAGCGATTCGAGCACGAGTTTCAATGGCAGCCTGGTCTGGAAATCCGGGAAGCGATCGAAGAAGCGATCCTCGGCAGCAAGGTAAAGCCGCTAAGACTGGTTTAGCATAAAACGGCTGGATCTACGTACGCCGCCTAAAACAATTCGTTGGACCGGAGCGGCGGTAGCGCGTCTCTCAAGTAGCCTGTTTCATTCAACGTCCTTCTAATCGCGCCGCCCGGTCAACGTGATCGTTGTGCCGCTTCCGTCGTGAGGAACTTCGCACTATGAAAACTGCCACATTCTTGCTCATCGGCCTTCTCGTCTTTGTTGGGCGCACCCTCGGACAAAACGATCTGCCGACGATCGGCACCTTTGACGATATCAAAGGCTTGTCGAAAGGGTATGTCGTTGCAGATAACGAGTCGCTTAAGGCCATGCTAAAGGAACTCAAAAAACAACCAGCGTTCACGCTCGTCGACAAACATGATGACGCCGAGTTTTTCCTTGAATACAAAACAATCTCCCGTCAGCCGCTCGGTTTGACCGGCGGAACGACCGAAACAGGCCAACTGGACGCATACGTTCGTCGCGACGGAAAGAAAGTTGTCGCCTGGTCACAAAGCACAACCGGCGGTGGCTTCAAGGGTGACACCGCTCATCGTTTGATTGAAAAATTTCTGAAACGCGCGAAAAACAAATAAACTGGCGCGGCACAACGACCACACGTTGGACCGGAGCGGCGGTAGCGTGTTCTCAAGTAGTCAGTTTCCTGCAAGCTGTTGTAATCGCGCCGCCCGGTCAACTCAACCGTTGGGCGGACAGCGCAGATCGCAAACCGTGAAGACATTCGTCGCTCAGACTGCTGACCAGTGGCGCAAATGGCTCGACGAGCACCACGACTCCGAGTCCGAGGTGTGGCTCATCTTCTATAAGCTACACACGGGCGTGGGATCGATAGCGTACTTGGACGCACTCGATGAGGCGCTGTGCTTCGGTTGGGTGGATAGCCTGGTCAAACGCTTGGACGAATCTCGCTACGCGCGCAAATTTACGCCGCGGAAAGCGGATAGCCGGTGGTCGACGATTAACCGGAAGCGCTACGCGGCATTGAAAGCCACTGGCAGGTTGAAGCCAAGTGGAATCAATCGCCCTCCGACGGACCGCAGCTATGATCCGCGACCGCAACGGTTCCAAATGCCCGCAACGGTTCCACGGTACATTCAGGCAGCACTAAGGAAACAGCCGGCGGCATGGCGGTACTTCGAGGGGCTGGCGTCCTCACATCGACGACGGTATATCGGCTGGATCGAATCCGCCAAGCGCGAGGAGACAAAGGCCAGACGTTTGCAGGAGGCGATTCGCCTCCTTACTGCAGGCAAACCGCTGGGACTCAAGTAAACAGCCGCCCAACGACACACCTGTTGCAGCGGAGCGCGGGATAGCATGGCTCTCAAGAGGTTCCCCTGCGGTGGAGGTTGGATGGTGATCGCCCGCGCCCGCTGAACAGGAGCGTTAGCACCCAAGGAGAATCATGCGATATCTTGCAGTCCTATTTGCCACATTAGTTCTCGCAGCCTGTAGCACGGCTCCAGTCACGCGCAGTGAATCTCCGGCGGTGAGTCCCACTCAGGTTCTTGCTCCTGAACGGCAGAAAGCGTCCATAGATCCAGTCGTACAATTCTTGCTTACAGCAGCCGCGACTGATTTTCATACCCACTGCCCACCAGATCCTGTCCGCTTTCGTGATGTGCGCATTGGGCACGTTATGACTCCCGGTGGAGAAGAGCACTACATGTTGTGCGGCCAGTTTCTGCCTGCGCAGGAAGGAAGCAAGGCTGAGTGGACGACTTTCGCGACGATCAAGACGTCGGGTTATGAACAGTGGATTGGGGCTCAAGCTGCGGGCTTTTGCCAGGGCTCATCGGTCATATGGGACAAGGAGGGCGATTTGTCGTCCTCGTTGCAGAGCCGACTTGATTCTCTGCGATAGGGTACAGGATGCTGCTTCCAAGGCATGGGTGCTAACAGTTCATTCAAGCCGACGCCGCTTCGCGGCGCGGCTTAATTCAGGCGTTCGGCGGCTGATGCAGCTTATAAAATAATACTAGGACCACATGAGTCATTCCCTTCCCGCCGAAGAGACCCTCGTAAGGTATTTGGCATTGTTGAGTAAAGTGCTCATCACGGCTCGACATCGTGCTTCAGCCAAAACAGATGACTGAGTTGCTTGATGCAGTACATAACCTTCCAGATCTGTTGTGTCGTTGGCCGGACATGAACGAATCTTGGGTTCTCGGAGACTTGGAGGCGTATGAGGCCAAGTGTTGCAAAGGGATGGACCCATTCACAGGCATCTTGAAGCGCGGACCTGATTCAGATTGGCAACTTGTGTGGAAAGCTAAAGAAGAACAAGAATGAGCGGGCATAGTTCCTCCACACGCCGCCGAAACGTTGGACCGGAGCGGCGATAGCTCGTGTCTCAAGGTGCTCGGAGTAATGTAAGGCCCTGGTAATCGCGCCGCCCGGTCAACGTGAGCGTTAGGCAGCTAGAGGCTATGGTGGGGCAAGCCGGAGATTCGAGAAAGAATTATGTCCGAGTCTGTTGATCTCTATGACAGTGCTTACGGCAACTTCGCTACTACCATTCTTGAGCAAGTCCGCCTCGAGGCATTTGGAGAAGATATCGGTCAGAATAGTTGGCTAACCACTGACGAATATCTACGCTTTTTCAAATGGCTGGAATTGAAACCGACTTCTAACGTCCTTGAGACTGCCTGCGGTTCGGGCGGTCCTGCTCTGTTTATGGCGCGCGCAATCGGCTGTCACATTCTAGGGATAGATAACAACGAGAATGGCATTGCTACAGCAAGCAAGATGACGCAGGAACAAGGACTCGATTCAGTGGTTCGCTTCCAACTGGCAGATGCGAGTCAGCCACTCCCAATTGAAGATGAAGTATTCGATTCGATTGTATGCATTGATGCAATTAATCATTTGCCTAATCGCGCGCGTGTATTTGCGGAATGGCTTCGCATTTTGAAATCAGATGGCCGCGTACTGTTCACCGACCCAATCATAGTTACGGGTCTACTTTCCAACGAGGAAATCGCTGTACGTAGCTCCATTGGCTATTTTCTATTCGCTCCAGTTGGTGAGGATGAGAGGCTACTCAAAGAAGCTGGTTTTGAATCGATCCGTTGTGAAGATGTTACAGAAAATGAGGTGAAGGTTTCAAAGCGGTGGCACGATGCACGGGCGAAACGGCGAGGTGACTTGCTTAAGATCGAAGGCGAAAAAACATTCGAGGGTTTGCAACAGTTTCTCTCAGTTGTGCATAGGCTCTCAAGTGAGCGGCGTTTATCACGCTTCGTTTTTGTGGCGCGTAGAGCGAATTAGGGGAGGGACGAGAGCCGAAGTTCAGACTCTTGCAATACCGTGCTACCTAAAAAACGCTTGCAGCTGACGGGCGATAGCATGCTTGTCAAGTAATCTTTTTCCTTTAGCTTGAATGCTGATCGCGGGCCGCAGCTGAAGCGCATCAGCGTTCTGCTTCTATACGGTTTTTATGATGGTTGGTGTCAGTCTTGAGATTTGGTTTAATTCCAAAAATTAGGCGAACAACTATGAAGCGATGGAGCGTGATATTTTGTTTATTCATTTTGAGCGAACTCTTTGCCGTAAACCCGGTAGCTGCTCAAGAAAAAAAGAACTACGGAAAACAGGGCAGCGGAATCTCGTACCTGATCGGCAATTGGGCTGGCGAATCTATTTGTGTGAACAAAGATAAGTTCCCGGCTTGTCACGATGAGCAGGTTGTTTATCGCATAGTCAAATCTTCCGGTAAATCGAATATGCTGACTGTTACAATGGATAAAATTGTGGGCGACAAGCCTGAAACCATGGGCGTCTTTGATTTTGTCTATGACGCACAAAGGCAAACACTCTCTAGTGAATTCACGCGCAATAATTGGCACGGCATCTGGGAGTTTGCGGTTAAGGGCGACCTGATGGATGGTACCCTTGCGACTTTGCAGGACAAGACAATTGTCCGCCGCATTAAAGTGAAGAAAGATAAATGAACAGCGAAGCCGAACAAGCTATTTGACCGGACGCTCGGATAGCATGGCTTTTGACGCTTCCCGCGATGATGTTTGAATGCTATTCGCCTCACGCCGGTCAATGCCAGCGTTCGACGTCTACTCCATATGGCATCCGATGAACTCATGGAATCATGGAAGCGTACCGAGGGTTTTCTACTCGATGCGCGCACTCACTTTTCTCAAACCGCCGAAGCGGTGTGCTCCGATGAGCTGCAGGAGTTTAGCGATTACCTTGGACACAACGAACTCGAACTTGCATTGGACATGCTTAATGCCGCATTGGCAAAATCCGCGTCTGAGTCCTGGCGGGTCTTGGAACTGATGGCGCTGGCTGCCGCAAGCATGGGCCTTAGCGACCGACAGCAACACTATGATGATCAATTATCGAAGGCGCGCGGATGGAAATACCAAACCCTTCTCCCAATGTAACGCCGATTAACCTCGCCCTGCAGCCGAACGGGTTGGATGGGAAGGGGCAACCACCATGTTCCTTCAGTTGCGGTTCACTCTCCCGTTTTCTCTCCTGATGGCCTCGATATGTGCCGCCCCTTCGGCAGCACAAACGCCTGCGCACGGCCCACAGGAAACCATTGCCATCCGGGTGAGCGAGGGTACAGACCTCAGCTTCGACCTTTCTTCGAACGGACGGTCCATCATGTTCGACCTGCTGGGTCAGCTCTGGCTCGTTCCGGCGCAGGGTGGTGAGGCTCGCCCGATTACCAACGCGGTGCGCGATACAGCCGAGGACCTGGATCCTTCCTTCTCGCCGGATGGCCGTAACCTGGTGTTTAGCGGTGAGCGGAATGGTCGCACAGGCCTGTGGCTGCTGAACCTCGATTCTGGTGGCCCGCGTCAGCTGACTCAACTCCCCGACCCCGATGGATTCGATCGCAACGCCGCATGGTCCCCGGATGGTCGTGTCATCGCGTTTGCGCATGCGGTGCCACCTGATTCGGCCGGCAGCAAGTGGCGCACTGCCATCATGTTGCTCGCTATTGCCTCCGGAACTAAGCACGAGCTTTCGATCTCGGGAATATCGAGCGCATTTTTAAGCGATCCTGTTTGGGTGCGAGCCGGGAAACGGATCGCGTTCGTAGCGCGCAAGGCGCCAAACGAACAGCGCGGACGCCTTTGGATCGTCGCTGCTACGGGTGGCCCCGCGATTCCAGTGACAGCAGACTCTGTGCAGGCGCAAGCTCCCACTTTTACCGCCGACGGCCGCCGGATGGCTTACTTCGCTCCCGACTCAGACGGCCGAACGCAGGTGTGGGCGCAGGAGATCGACGGCAAGGACACCGCCACCGGAGCTCCAATCCGGATGACGAACCATGCTGACGTCACAGCGACCCGGATTCGCTGGGTCGCGGACGGCAGCGCGTTGTTGTACTCAGCTAACGGCCGCCTGTGGAAGTTATCAGCGTCCGGCGGTCAACCCACGGAAATCCGGTTCACCGCCGAGCTCTCACTCACCCGTCCGCGGCGCGCGCTGCCGCCGGCCCGGTTTCCTGAACCCGATCACCAGGAGCCTGCGAGGGGTTTCATGGGACTGGCTCTCTCGCCGGACGGACGCCGAATTGGGGTGCTTGCTCTCGGCAAGCTGTGGATCATTCCGGTGGGCGGGAGTCCACGGGCTGTTGCGGATGTTCCCTTTGAAGCGACTTCACTGGCGTGGTCGCCGGATGGTGCTGAGGTCGCATGGTCCGCTGGGGTGGCGGAGCAAGAGGATCTATTCGCAACCAATCTGACAACGGGCGTCACTCGCAAGGTCACTTCGTTGCCCGGTCGCGAGGCATACCCCGCGTATTCTCCCGATGGCCGCCATCTCGCGTTCGTGAACTTGAAGGATGACGGAGTGCTCCGAGTGGTGGACGCCAAGGCCAGCAACGTGGTTGATATAGGACAAACCCGGGACTTGGGATCCATCGGCTTGAATTGGACCAGCACACCGCAATGGAGTCCGGAGTCGGACGGGTTGTTGGTGTGTGGTCGAGCCAATCTGAACCAGCCCAGCCGCGCGACCTTTGTACCGCTTTCGGGCCAACGGCAAGCGGTGACGCAGTTCCCCGATGCGCCAATCTTTCTGCAATGGACACCTCAACACAAGATAGTGTTCGTCCGTCACGACCGTCTGTGGCAAGCGACTTTCGATCACACCGGGATGCTGTCCGACCCGAAGCCAATCGGGAATGACGCGGCGCTCTACGCCTCGTCATCGCGCGACGGTACTCTGCTCTTCGTCTCTGACGGAGGACTGCGGTTGCGCTCGCCGGACGGCGCGGAGCAGCGGCTCGGCTGGCCGATCTCCTACACGCCGCCCATGGCGGAACCGACGCTGATCCGGAACGTTCGGATCGTCGATGGAACCGGCGGACCGATGACGGCTCCCCGCGACATTCTGATTGAGCGAGGACGGATCGCCCGCATCGCTCCCGCGGGCAGCCTTTCCACCAGTGGGGCTCATGTGCTTGACGCTGCAGGGCGCGTCGTCATCCCCGGCCTGATGGATCTCCACGCGCACACGTATCGGCCGGACCTGCTTCCCGGTTTCCTGTATTTCGGGGTCACCACCGTGCGCGATCAAGGGTCCTCCATGGCTCCCCTGGTCGCGTATGCGAACGCCATAGCAGCCGGAGTACTTCCAGGCCCCCGGATCGGCTATGGCGGCTTTCAGTTCTACAGTGACTGGCCCTTCGATGAGGAGCAGGGGCGCGGGATCGAGCCGGAGGCTGATCCGCAACACATCAAGCGGGCTGTGGACCTGGCCGAGGCGTTCGGTGCGCAGCACATCAAGACCCGGACGTTCCGGCGCTGGGACATCAACGCCCGCATGATCACTGAAGCCCATCGCCGGGGTATGCGAGCGACCGGGCACTGCTCGCACCTATTGCCGCTGATCGCCGCCGGCATGGACGCGAAGGAGCACATCGGTCTCTGCGAATCGCGGGGCAACACCCATATGTATGATGACCTGATCCAGCTGTGTGCGACTCAACGAACGGCCGGCGCTCCTCGATGAGGATGCGGAACTCGCCCCGTTCGTTCCTGCGCGGGAAAACTTCGACTGGATGCTCAAGCTGAGTGTCGCGAACCGGCAGCGGTGGGCCCAGGACGCTGAGCACGCTCGCGAAGGTGCGGCCAGGTTGTGGCGCGCCGGGGTGACCATCGGCACTGGGACCGACATCTGGCAAATTCCCATTGGTGTCCACATGGAGCTGGAGCAGTTGGTCGCGGCGGGGTTAACTCCGGCGCAGGCAATCCATGCCGGCACCGGCGGAGCCGCCCGGATACTCGGCGCGGATAAAGATCTCGGCACCATCGAGGTGGGAAAGTGGGCCGATCTCGTCCTCCTCGACGCCGATCCGCTCGCGGATATTCGCAACACGCGCCGGATCTGGCAGGTGGTGCACGACGGCCGCCTGGTTGATCGACCGGCGATACTCAAGGCGGTCAGACCACGATAGCTGCGACACCATGGACCGGGGAATGTGATACGTCTATCGATCTCCATCCCGCCGTAGCGGTCTAACATGGTATGCACCGAAGATGTGTGGCAAAGGTCTCCTGAGCAAGTTTGGGTTAGTATCCGCCGATCTCAAAGAACGAGAGTCTTGCCCGGAAGGTTTTTGGTGAAGGGCGCGCTCGTGGTCTGGTTGAGATCGTCATCATAAAAGAGCCGCTATTTTCATTTGCAAGCGCGATTGGGCCGCTGAACGGCGTGCAGCGGACGCGCAATTAGCGAGCCTCTTATCCTCGATGTCCGGCGCGCGCCGCTGATGCCCCGCGTTCGGCAGCCACCGTCGCGGGGGGAGCAGAGCAAAGCACGACAATTATGAATAAACGAACGACATTGCGCGTCGCACGCCCAACCGATCGCCTCGACGACGTGGTTCGGTTCTACGTGGTAGGACTCGGCCTCGAGAAGCTCGGCTCGTTCGAAAACCACGACGGCTTCGACGGCGTCATGGTCGGGGCACCGGAAGCGCCCTACCACCTCGAGTTCACGCATCAACGCGGGTACGCCGTTGGTGGCGCGCCGACGAAGGACAACCTGTTGGTGTTCTACCTGCCCGATGACGGCGAATGGACGTCGGCTGTGGATGGGATGGTGGCGGCGGGCTACACACCAGTGCCGTCGCTCAACCCCTACTGGGATCGCAGCGGCCGCACATTTGAGGATCCAGATGGCTACCGGGTAGTGCTGCAAAATGCGGCCTGGTCTCCGTGAAATGGCCGCAGGTGAAGTACACCGCATTGGCCGGCGAGGCTGCGAACGGCGGTAGCGTGGTCCTCAGCAGTCCGTTCCATCCCAGGGTTTTTTACTCGCGCGGCCCGGTCAACGTGAGCGTTAGCGTTAAACTGCTTTCAATTCAATGAGTGTAGAATTCGTCGAAACTTTCGCATTTGTGGAGGCAACTAGAATGATCAGGTTCAGACAACTTCGTTGCTCATTCTGCCGGAAGAAAGACTCAGAGGTCTTAAAACTCGTGGCCGGCCCGCGCGTTTACATTTGTGACGGGTGCGTTGCAATTGCCACCCAGCTAATGAATAACCCGCCCGCTGATAATCACCCGCCCAGTGTTCAGTCTTCGCTGTGGCATAAGTTCGTCCAGCTTCGGCAGTTCGTTCGTGGTCGTAACGCTATGCGTCTTGGTTCACCTATCGCTTCGCCTTAACGTAGGAGTTCGCAATCCAACCGCGGCTTAAAAACGTCGTTGGACTGGAGCGCGGTTTGCGCCTCTTTAACTTCTTTGTTGGTATCGAAGGTTGTTGCTAATCGCCGCGCCCGGTCAACTCAGACATCAGACGTTAGGCCGTCAACATCCGCGGTAGGAGATTCGACTTATGGCTATCACCTCCACTCGCCTCAGTCAGCACGTGAACGCGTCTCGCCAAAACGTCTATCGTGCGCTTCTCGATGCACGCGCGGTAGCGATATGGATGGTGCCGAGAGGCATGACTAGCCACGTACATGTGTTCGACGTTCGCGAAGGTGGTCCGTTCCGCAATTCGCTCACATACGACACGCCTAACGGGACCGGCAAGACGACTGCGCACACCGATACGTACCATGGTCGCTTCGTCAAGCTGGTGCCGAATAAGCAAGTGGTCGAAGTCATGGAGTTCGAGACAACCGATTTTGAGATGCGCGGCGAAATGACAGTCACGTTCACCCTTACGAATGCGGACGGCGGCACGGATGTGCTGGCCGTACACGACAACCTGCCACCTGGCGTCGCGCCAGCGGACAACGAAACCGGCTGGCGGATGGCACTCAAGAAACTCGCGAGGCTCGTCGAGGCTGGCCAGAAGACGTAAGCTGCGCCGTGAGTTCGGTGACGCCTAACAAAATCGTTGGACCGGAGCGCGGGCAGCGCGCTTCTCAACTAACTTTATCCGGCGATGCTTGAATGGTGATCGCCCGCGCCCGGTGAATTCGATCGTTCGGCTACCTTCCGGCTTGTAGAGCCCGCGCGAAAAGATGAGAATGACAGACATGAAAGAGAACAATCTCCAATATGTAACGAACCAGGCAGGCGAGAAGACCGCCGTCATTCTGCCCATCAGGGAATTTGAGGAATTGCTGGAAGACTTGCAGGATCTTGCGGCCGTGGCTGAGCGGCGTACAGAGCCGACTGTTTCTCATGACGAAGTTCTCGCTGAGTTGAATCGTGATGACGCCATATAGAGTCGTCTGGAAGCGGTCTGCGGTGAAAGAATTGCGGGCCCTTTCCAAAGATGCAGTCGAGAGAATTGTTAGGACAGTTGAGCAGTTGTCGGCGAATCCATATGGGGTTGGAATACGGAAGTTGGTTGGTTCGGAGCACACTTACCGCGTTCGAGAAGGAGATTACCGGATCATCTACACCGTTACCGCGTCGTCTTTGGTGGTCGAGATTATTCGCGTTGGTCACCGGAAGGATGTGTACGACTGGTAGCCGAACGTCGTTGGACCGGAGCGGCGGTAGCGCGTTTCTCGAGTAGCCTGTTTCATCCAGCGTCCTTCTAATCGCGCCGCCCGGTCAACGTGAGCCTTGGGCATCGTTTGACTTAAAATGAGTGAACAGAAGCACAGTCGAATCGTCATGATGGAAGGCGACGGGCGCTTGGCAATAGGCATCGACCGAGTCTTCGCGCGCAAGTTCTACACGGACGTGCCATTGACGAGGATTGCGCAGGAGACGGGAGAGAAGATCTATTTTGAAAAGACCCTTATTTGGGTTCTTTTTTTGGCGGTGCATTGCGGATTTGTAGCTACGGCTCTTTTCTCAGTTCTCGCGTTCAAATGGTGGAGATTCCTAGTCATACCGGGATGCGTCTTTCTTTGGTTCTTCTACGCTTCTCAGTCAGTAAGGGGAACATCCAAGGCCTGGTTCATTTCAGCGATGTTGCTCGCGGCTTTTGTTACTGCGTTCACTCAGATAATCGCCAGCTACATTGCTCTTTTCTTTCTCGCCTTCATACTAACTTTATGGATCACTCGGTTGCTGTATCTTCTATCGACGTTCCTCACTTCGTTGTTTCGTTGTTAGAAATGTTAAGGCCTTTGCGCTTTTGCGAAACGATATCATCATCAAGTCCACTTAACGGTGGTCGTGTCCCTTTGCTCACGACGCCCAAACGAGCTGTTGCACCGGACGACTCGATAGCAGGCTTCTGAAACAATCTTGGTTACGTGGCTGCTTGCATGGTGTTCGCTCGCCGCCGCTGAACTGGGGCGTTGGGTGCTTCTGATTCCGTTCATAGTTAACGTGAGAATGTTATGACTAAAACTCGAATCCTACTTCTGTTGGTCCTTCTGCTTGTTCCATCTTTGATCCTTGCGCAAAAATCGCGTTCAAGCTGGGCGGCGGCGAATGCAAACTGGCAAAGCTTTTACACTGCGTTTCGTGCGGCAGTAAACAAGCGTGACGGCAAGGCTATGCTGCGGATGATGCCGGATGATTTCTACGACGGCGGCGGCGGCGAAACAGCTAGCGAGTGGTTACGATTCATAGAGGAGAATGCAAAAAATGGGTCATGGAGAGATTTGCAAAACTCTTTTGCACGAGGAACGCTAATTAACCACAATTGGAAAAGTAAAGGGGTACCAACGCGAGTTACCAAAGACAAAGGATACTACTTTGAATTTCGCAAAGATAAGAAGTGGTATTTTGCAGGGGTCGTAGGCGATTAGATTGTTAGCAAATCATTTCAATCCGCGCCGCACCCAACCGACTTTGATCCGGAGTATACAAATCGGACGAACAGGAAGAGGGCAGCATGAGTAATCCAGATCGTAGTCGTGTGATTCATCTGGCGGACGCGCGAGCACGTATACCGGGTCCTGCAGGCGAGCACTCCGTCAGTGTCCTGCAGCGCGGTAGTCTCAATCTGAAGCTCTCCCTCCCTGTGGCTCCGAACCAACAGACTCCTCATGCACAGGACGAGATCTACGTCATCATGGAGGGCAGAGGAGTTCTATTTCACGATGGCAAACGAGACCCATTCGAGTCTGGCGATGTTATGTTCGTCGCTGCAGGAACCGAGCATAGTTTCGAAGACTTTACCGAGGACCTCGCCGTATGGGTTGTCTTCTACGGCCCGACAGGTGGAGAGGTCTGAGCACAGGGAATTGCATGAACAAAGCCACGACTCGTGACTCGAAGAGTGGAATCTTTCTGTCACCAGGAACTGCAATTTCGACAACGTCGTTAATATGTTTACTCTTTGCCATGAGATTGATGGCCTATCAAAGGCACTCTTGGAGGCAACCCGCTTGGTCTGTGTTGTTCCTCTGCATTCTTTTTATCAGCTGCTTCGGCCAATCGCCTCGCGCAAGGCCCCCCGAGAAGGTCCAAGACACCGGGGCGGAGAAAGCTACTGAAGTAGAGTATCAGCGCCTCGACATCAGACCCAATTTCTGTTCGAACGGCAAGCGGCACGTCATTGAGAATGAGAACGCTTTGCAAGCGCTTGTCAGCGATTGTGGAGAATCCGACATCAATCTGCCGAAGATCGATTTCTCGAAGCACACACTGATCGCGATGTTCGCGCGGACCGATTTGTGCCAGAAGCTTGAGCTAAAGATCATCAGGGATGACGCGGGGAAGCGATACCGTCACATCGTCACCGCTGACAGGCCTACGATGTGCCGCGGGATGGGATATGTGCCCTTCTGGGTCCTCGTCCCGAAGCTGCCTCCAGGTTATGAGGTAACATTTGAACAGATCGAGCCGAGGCGAGAGGGGAAGTGGTAGACGTGTGATGACGGCGTAGCCCGCCATCTAACGAATTCATTGCAGTGAGCGCGGGATCGCGCTTCTCTCAACTAGCTTCGTCCGGCGCTTGTTCAGTGCTACCGCCCGCGCCACCTGAACTCAATCGTTGGGCCGACGGAACAATAACAAAGAGGAATACAGATGTTGCCCATTGCCGCAAGTCAGGCAGGCGCCAGCGGCGGCAAACCATGGCAAGAACTGGTCGTCAAACTCACGCACATCGGCGCGGCACTCGGACTTATTGTCGCGTGGTCGTTGCTCATCGTCGGCTTTGTTA
>WNGE01001554.1_pt1 | contig 28905 bp, 25 predicted proteins | sample 5400651 | NCBI WGS metagenome assembly WNGE01 (sample SAMN13153370, study PRJNA577476) | soil metagenome | isolation source: 60 cm soil or saprolite under grassland replicate 2 | place: USA:California | collected 2016-06-15
CAGTCTTTTACAAGGTTGAGGAAGCTGCGCCGCTTTTGCCTGAGGAAGACTAGCTTCTCGTTCGGCCCGACTACGCAGCGGCTCGGATGGAAGTAGCCGTGAGACTTCGAGTTTAGCCCGACAACTTTTCCCCTTGGCCTTCGTCTAAAGAAATGAGAGACCCCGGTAAAAGCAAAACTGGAGGGCAACGAGGCTCATGAAAGGAGCGAATAAATCAATGGAAAAACGCCATGCGGCCAAACTTGATACCACTTTGGGACAACTGATAGCGGCTGCCAGCGAAGTCGCATTCGAATTCTCCGATAATGATAAAGAGGCTTACAATCTGGCCCGACTGGCGCTCATCGAGATCCTTAGAAAAACTTCACATGTTGTTGATCTAGATACAGATTTCGAAACTCCGCCGGACTCCAGCCAGATCATTCATTGACACTTAAAAACTTCAACGTTCTTGAGGGGGGCCTCTGCCCCCTTTTTTTTGCACGTCTGCATCCTCCTTTTCGGGAACTTTGGCACAACACTCGCCGTTTTGAACGGGAGTGAACGATCGACAGCAACCAAAGCACGGTGCTGATCATCCAATAGGTAGCGCACAAAAATACATTAACTCCGGACAGATCAAAGAGAGCGTCGCTGCGAAGTATTTCGGTTCGCTGCTTTCTGGGCTTTAATCGGGCTAGCTCTCGCTGTCTGGACGTTGTGGCCGAAGCACGGCACGGCCATCACAGTCAGAAGGGTCGCCCCGGACGTCGGCGGGGAAAATTGGATCAACAGCAAGCCGCTGGCCATGGCAGACTTAAAGGACCGCGTGGTTTTGGTAGAATTTTGGACCTATGGCTGAATTAACTGTCGAAACATCATCCCGCAGTTGCGGGAGTGGGCATGATAAGTATCAACCAGCCGGCCTGACCATTGTTGGCGTCCATTCGCCGGAGTTTCCTTGGGAGAAGCCATTGGCTAAAGTGCAGGAAGCAATTGCGCGGTTGGGCATCAGATTTCCGGTTGTGCAAGACAACGGGTTTGATATTTGGAAACGCTTTGGCGTCTGGGCTTGGCCAACCATCGTCCTGGTCGACAGAAAAGGCGTGATCCGCTACAGCCATGTCGGCGAGGGTGCTTACCAGAAAACCGAATCGGTCATCAAACAGCTGCTCGCAGAGGGAAGTTGACAGACAATCTGTTGTCAGCAACCATGCGTAGATAGTCGTGGAGGACAAGCGATGCTGATTAAAAAGCCAGTAGACATAAAATCTTCTGAGATCACGCCAAAAGAATTATATCTAAACCGTCGCCAATTCATCGCGTCGGCGTCGGCTGTAGCGCTCACTGCCGGCGCAGCGTTGGCGGGCATCGACCTGGTGGCAGCGCCACGTGAATCTCTTGCTGGCGAAAAGCTGAAGAATTTAAAGAAGGGGCCGCCGGCGTACGACACCAGCGAGAAAATCAATTCATTCAAGGACATCACGTCGTACAACAACTTTTACGAGCTGGGCGTCGACAAAGGAGATCCGGAGCAGAACGCGAAGTACTTGACGACGCGACCGTGGACCGTAACTGTCGAAGGCGAAGTGAAAAAGCCAAAGACCTTGGACATCGATGGCATCATGAAATTGAGCCCGCTCGAAGAGCGGATTTACCGTTTACGCTGCGTCGAAGCCTGGTCGATGGTGATACCATGGGTAGGATTTCCGCTTAGTGCTTTGATCAATCAAGTGGAGCCCACCAACAACGCTAAATTCATTCAATTCGTCACGCTCCATGACCCCAAGCGCATGCCTGGTCAAAAGCCGAGTATTTTTGGCAGCGCGCTCGAATGGCCCTACGTCGAGGGGCTGCGGATGGACGAAGCGATGCATCCGCTGACCCTTCTCTCAGTGGGCTTATATGGCGAAGTTCTGCCGGCGCAGAACGGCGCCCCGGTGCGCCTGGTCGTGCCGTGGAAGTACGGCTTTAAGAGCATCAAGTCGATTGTCAAACTGCGCTTCGTCGAGAAGCAACCGGCCGCGTCGTGGAACATGATGCAGCCCCAGGAATACGGCTTTTACTCTAATGTCAATCCGGAAGTCGATCATCCGCGCTGGAGCCAGGCCAGCGAACGGCGCATCGGCGAATTTCTTCGCCGAAAGACGCTCATGTTCAACGGCTACGGTGAGCAGGTGGCAAGTCTGTACAAGGGAATGGACCTCAAGAAATATTACTAGTGTCATGTTTCCGTGATCGTTGAATAGTTCGGGCGTCATTCCGGGCAAGCTGGCGATAGCTACCGCGACCCGCAATCCAAGAATTTCAGTAGGGGCGCATGGCATGCGCCCTTCCTGGATGCCGGTTTTCACCGGCATGACGGAAAAAGCCGAATGACCTCTTGAATGAACTTCTAACTCAGGACACTAAAATTAAACAGTTAAAATTTGTGTTTATGTTTTCCTGGCTCAAACCGTCTGCTTTTCTAGTCTGTCTCGTTCCACTCGGCCAGCTCGCCTATCGCGCCTATAACGCCGATCTCGGCGCAAATCCCATCGATACGATCACCCGCTTCACGGGCTCATGGGCACTGATATTTTTATTGGCGAGCTTGGCTGTCACGCCGTTGCGGCGGATCACCGGCTGGAACGAATTGATCAAGTTTCGCCGCATGCTTGGGCTATACGCTTTCTCTTACGCCCTGCTCCACTTTTCAACTTTTGTCGGTCTAGATCATTTCTTCGATCTCAACAGGATCGCCAAAGATATTGTCAAGCGGCCTTACGTCACCGCAGGATTCACTGCCTTCGTGATGATGATCCCGCTGGCGCTCACTTCGAGTGCGCGTATGATTCGCCGCCTCGGCAAACGCTGGCAGCAACTGCACCGCTTAGTATATCTCGCAGCCATCGCCGGCGTGATTCACTTTTATTGGCTGGTGAAGGCGGATATAAGCCGCCCCGTCCAGTATGGGATAGTTTTAACTCTACTCCTTAGTTACCGGCTGCTCGTAAAGTGGTCGTCGTTCTTCGCGACGCGACTAATTCTTAAGGCGCTGACGGCGCCGAGCCGTTAGGCTTGTCGATCAGTCAGTCTCCTTGCCGCACTTATTGCCGTCTTTGGGCTGACGCGTCATTCTATCCATTTATGCACCGGATTCGGGCATGATATTAAGATGATCAATTGCCGGTATCGTTAGACGATCAATAAAAGCTGACAGCAGCAGATCGATGAACCTAACGGCTTTGATCTTCGGATTGTTACTTCTCGCGTCGGTGTATGGCTGCGCCGGCTCGCAAGCAGCGCACCAAATCCAAGAGGGCAGACTCGCGCTTCTCACCGGTAATCCGGAAGCCGCTGTGCACCACTTCGAGCAGGCCGCGGCGCTCGACAGCAAAAACGGCGGCTCGCCGCTGCAAGAGAGCGCTTGGACCTACGTCGGCCGCGCCTACTACGGGACCATGAAATATTCGCTCGCTCGTCAAGCCCTGGATCGTGCTCTCGCACAAAACAAGGACGACGACGTCGCTCGGCTCTACGTTGGCCTCATCGGCGCCCGCGAGCAGATGAATGAAACCAACCGCAAACAGATTCAAGCGGGACTGCAGGGAGTCTACAACCGCATCGAGTACATCAAACGCTTCACTGTGGCGGGCGAATTTTGGGATCCTTCCGGCCAGCTGAGCACCGAGCTGCTGGCACTGATAAAAGCGGTTTCCGCGCCACAGATGGACTGGAGCAGCGTAATTCCAAGAGTCGAGGAGTTAGGCCTCAAAATCGAAAACGAAATTGACCAGGCGCGCCGCGACGAATTGAACCGCTACCATGGCGGGAGCTCAGGTGGGGGCGACATGTGATCCTGAGGTCATCCGTCCAGCGAGTAAGTCTAGCGCGCCGAGGGTTTCTTAATGCCAAGTTTATCGATCCGCGAGCGGAGCGTGCTTGGATTAATTCCCAAGATTTCCGCGGCGCCTTTTTTACCGTGAATCACCCACCGAGTTTCCGTCAGCGCGCGCACAATGTGGCTGCGCTCGACGTTCTCCAAAGTATCGATCGTTGAGGTTTCCATCGAACCCGTTTCGCTGCATAGCATCGAGTCGTCGATCTGCACCATCGGGCTACGCGCCACCACCACCGCCCGCTCGATAACGTTTTGCAATTCACGAATGTTTCCCGGCCAGTTGTATTGGACCAGACTCTGCATCGATTTTTGCGATACTCCCCGCACTTCTTTGCCGAGCTTTTTGCCAAACCTGCTCAAGAAAAAATTCACCAGTAATGGGATATCACCTTTGCGCTCCCGCAGCGGCGGTGATTCGAGCGGAAATACGTTAAGCCGGTAAAACAAGTCGGCACGAAAACTCCCGTTCTTGACGATTTCATTCAAGTCGCGGTTGGTAGCCGCGATGACTCGCACATCCACTTTGATGGTCTGACTGCTGCCGACCCGCTCAAACTCTCCTTCCTGAAGCACGCGCAGAAGTTTCACTTGAGTATCGAGCGGCAGCTCAGTGACTTCGTCGAGAAATATCGTCCCACTATTGGCCAACTCAAACCGGCCGATACGCCGTTGACTCGCTCCCGTGAACGCGCCCCGCTCATGTCCAAATAACTCGCTTTCCACCAGCCCGGAGGGAATCGAGCCGCAATTCACTTTGACCAGGGGTCGATCCTTGCGCCGGCTCCGATCATGGACGGCGCGCGCCAGAAGCTCCTTCCCCGTGCCGGTTTCGCCGCGAATCAACACCGTTGCTTCGGTTGGCGCCACCTGCTCGACTTTTCGCAACACGTCTCGTAACGATGCGCTCTGACCGATGATCTCTTCGAAGTTGTGCTCGGTCTTGATTTCTTCTTGGAGATAAACCGCTTCCGCTTCGAATCTCGCCTTCAACGCCTCGGTTTCCTCATGCGCCCGCAAATTATCCACGGCGATGGCGATTTGATTCGCGATCTCCATTAGAAAATTGGCGTCGGACTGCTTGTATTGCCGATTGTTGAGACTCGCAACCGTAATGGCACCGATGCTGCGCGCGCGCACCACCAAAGGCAGCGCGCACAACGAGCGAAAACCATTCTTCACCGCCCGTTCTTCTGAAGAAAACTGTCTTTCGGTCTCCAGATCGCTCCGCAACAGAGGCCGCTGGTGAGCGAACACCCAGCTTACGTGACTATCGTCAGGATCGTGTACGTTGCCCACCGGAGAATAGTTGGTTCGTAGTGGCCCTTCGTAAGCGACCAGGCGCAAGGCGCCGGTTTCAACGTCATAGAGCGAAAGCGCGATGCGATCGTACTGTACGACTCGACCCAAAGCGTTGCAGATTGCCCGAAAAACCTCGTCGCGGGTTAGCTTGGTCACGATAGCGTTGTTAATATCGAGAATCGTTCGTTGGCGGGCAGCGCTGTCCACAATGGCCCTGTTGAGAGTTGCGATCTCTTCGAAGGACTTCATGTTTTCGATGGCTATGACGATCTGGCTAGCCACTTGATCGAGAAATTCCCGCCGCACATCCCGGTAGGCGCCTTTGGCGGCCGCCATAAAGAACAACGCGCCGTGGACATGATCGTTGCTGACCAATGGGAGCGCACAGAGGGATTCCATTTCTTGGCTCGTCATAACTTCAAAGGTGACCGGAAAACGCTCGCGAAACTCGTCCCGGGAATCAGCGACGAACCAGACTCGGTTCCGCACTACCCAGTCACAAGCAGTGCCCGGTGCCGGCAACACCGTCGGCTCAGTCGGCGCGCCGTCCGTCGGGATCGTCGATAGGATATGCCCTTGCAGTTTGTCGCCCTCAATCGGCAACTCGATACCAAAGTGCTCGGTCGGTACCAAGCTCTTCAGACAGCCGGCAATGGCGCCGAACAATTGATCGCGCTCCAGATGGCGGCCAATCGCCTGCTTGATATCAAGCAGCGCGGCAAGCTCCGCGTTTCGCAGAGTGACATCTCTTTGGGCGCGTACCCGCTCCAGCTCAGCGCCCGCCCGGGCGGCGAAGATTTTCAAGATCGATACCTCGGCTGGCGAGACTTTCATCGGTTTGATGTCGAACACGGCCAAGTGTCCGATGACGTGCCCCCCAGCGCCAAACAGCGGTGCCCCCAAATAACCTTCGGCTGCGAGACTGACAAGATCTTTGTCCTCAGGAAAGAGCGACTGGAGCCGCTCTGGATAGGTGCAGACTTGCCCGGCGATCACGTTCTCGCACGGCGTGCCATGGATATCGAAGGCGATGTCCTCGGTAAAATCTTCGCCGTTCCAAAAGGCCAAGGTATGCACTCGCGAGTTGGGCCCGTCAGTGCATTCGGCGATGAACGCGTAACGAACCATCAGCGCATTGGCCAGGTGGCGCACCATTGAGTGAAAAAAATCGCTGCCGGTCAAAGCGGCAGTGCCTTCGGTTACTCTGCGCAGCAGTTCTTCGGCGCAGCTCGATTCGTTATTCTCGCTCATTAAGGTCTTGCCTTGTTTATTTAGCGCAACCTCTTTTTTGAACACCCGCCCAAGTCTCCTCTGACCTTCTGGCCATCAGCCTACATAGCGCTCGCCGCGATATTTCGCAACCGTCGCGAAATATCACAGCGAAATATCACCAGCTCCTGTCTTAAAAAACCAAATTTTTTAATAATTTCGGCTAGTTAACACGTTGGCACAATCTCTGCGCTATGTTCTCATCAAATCGCACGGAGTTGCACACAATGCTCAGAATCACCGAGAACTTTGAGAACGAGAAAACGGTAAGACTCAGACTCGACGGCACGCTATCGAATGAGGAGTTTGACGAGTTGGCCAATGCCCTTTCCACTCATCGTGATGGCGTCGGGCGAACCATCATCGTCGATATGGGCGGCGTCGAATTCATGAACGATCAAGCGGCGCGCGAACTTATGAAGCTGCGCGGCGACGATCTAAGAATCATTCACTGCTCGCCATTCATCGCAATGCTTTTGGAAACTATCGGTAACGGAGAGGCAGGGGAATGAAACAGGGATGTCTTGACGGACCTGTGTCAGAAAACGAGGAGGCGTTTATGTCAGCTGAGAATCATTTTGCCGCTCAGACTAACTTTGCCGAGGCGCAGACCACAGGGTCGCCGCGCACTGCCCGACGGCCGGCGCAAGCTAGGACTGGTATTTCGCCGCGGCGCGGCAACACAGCGGAGGCGGACGCGAGCCTGATCACCAGACTCAAAGCGGGCGACCAGAGCGCGCTGGAACAGGCTTTCAACCTCTATTCGGCGAAGCTTTACAATATCGCGCATCGCATTCTTGGAGAAGCCGCCGATACGGAAGAAGTGATCCAAGACGTTTTCTGGACGGTCTATCGAAAAGCCAAATCCTTCCAAGGCAATTCCCAGTTCTCGACTTGGCTTTACCGGCTGACAGTGAACGCCGCGCTGGGCAAGATCCGCCGAAGCAAAAAGAACAAAGAGGTCGAATACGAGGAATTCTTGCCCAAGTTTCAAGAAGACGGACACCACTCAGTTCGTCCAGTAGTAGACTGGTCCGACACGCTCGATGAGAAATACGCCAAGCATGAATTGCAAAAGTTGCTGGCGCAGGCTTTGGCTCAATTGAAACCACTCGATAAGAGCGTTGTCGTGCTGAGCGATCTCGAGAGTCTTTGCGACAAGGAAATCGCTGCTACACTGGGGCTTACCGTATCGGCGGTAAAGACCAGGCTGCACCGCGCCCGGCTCTTCTTGCGCGGAAAATTGGCCGTACAGCTCGGCTATTCCGCAGCCTGAGTAGAAGAAGGATCGCGATATGCCAAAGCGAACGCGGGCCCCCAAGAGGCCGACTGGCAAAACCTGCAAGCAGATGAGTGCATTGATCTTTAATTACGTAACTGACCGGCTCAGTCCGCGCCTCACGCGCGAGTTCGAGCAGCATTTGAGGATCTGTCCCGACTGCGTAAATTTTTTAACCACCTATAAGAAAACCGTGTCGGTCGCGGGCTCAATTAGTTATCCAGCGATTCCTGCCAAAGTTCGCAATAACGTGCTCGCTTTCTTACGCAAGAAAATGCAACGAATCCTCGCCTGTTTGTTTTATCTCGCGAGCCAGTTCACTGGCTGATCAATCTTGCTTGCTTACACTTCAGCAAAATGCAAGTATTGCAGGCTGGCTAATTTTTAAAAGCCGAATCGCTCCCGGGGCATCCGTTTTCCGGGACACCAACGTAGAATCATAGCGAGGAGGGAGTAGATCATGAACACTTGGGAAGCCGTTTTCAGCCAAAGTCCGGTGAATGAAGGCTATTACAATGGCGACCAGTTGCCGCAGGTTCGTTGGGCTTGGCCGCGAGCTACGTGGTTTCAGGCTCGATTGGACCAGATTCGCGACCACGAGCGTGCCGCACTTCTGAAAGGCAACAGAAAGCCAAGAGACACTCGCGAGTTGCGCACGATGTAGCTCGAATTGCGCGATCAGATCATAACTTTACTCGACGACAGATCCAAATAATCTGGGAGCGGCGGAAAAGCGTCGACGCGGCGTAATCCGAGGAATAAAGCCTCGCGCGCGGAGGATCGGCGCCCCGCCGAGCCACGGTATACGTTTAATCGTTTCTCCCGCCTTTTGACCGATCCAAACTCCGCTTTCGTCTGCCAAGCCTCTTGGCTGTGTAACTTTCCAGCGAGCCGGGGCATCTAATCTACCAGCGCAATACTTGGGAGGGAAAACGTGAAACTAAAACCGACGGAATTGACACGAGCGGTCCGGCCAAAGACAACCTTGATCACGACGATTTTCATGGATCTGCTCCAAGAGCTTACCAACCTGACGAAAGATGACACCTTGGTGCTCGCGGCGTTGAAGAACATCTTCGACTGCTACAACGTCAGGCTGGTGCGGTCGTTGGCTCCGGTTCGACTCGCGGCCACCTCACAGTGGTCGCACGGAATTCGGCGAGCCGGTCCCTAGACCACGCTCAGCCCCAGGTAAAAGGGATCACAAGTTCGAGCTCAGACTAAGGGGGGGCACAGCCATTCGCGCCATTACCACATTGGACCGCCGGAACCGTCATCGTATTGCTGGTAAAAAAACCATCGGTTCCCGAATCACGACGCGGTCCCGTAGTTTTGGTGAGGCACCCAACACGTGCAAAAGAGTAGTTGAATTCAGCGCCGATTACCTAGCTTCCCGTCTCGATCTTGAAGAACTATCGGCGTTTGAAACTCACCTCAAAGCTTGCAGCGACTGCACGGCATTTTTACAAACCTACAAAAAAACCATCGAGCTTACCCGGACATTTTTGTTGAGTCCGAGACAATTGCATCGGACGCGTCAGTCCTTGCTGCACCCGACGCCGGGTCAATCACCGCGGAGCTAATTTCCGGCGCGCATCCTTTTGCTGCTTGTCGCGCATCTAACACACTAGCCGCGGCCGAAAATGCCATACCGGCCATCCACAGGAGAACAACTTATGCGAGCCATCGCCGTAATACCCAAAGCAAAACAAGTCAGCCTCATCGACCAGCCGGAGCCAAAAATTTCGTCCCCGTCGGACGTCAAGCTGCGCATGATCGAAGCCGGCGTCTGCGGCACCGACAAAGAGATCTGCGCTTTCGAGTATGGCACGCCGCCGGCGGACACTGAGTATTTGGTCATCGGGCACGAATCCCTCGGTGAAGTGGTTGAAGTCGGCCCCAAGGTGAGTCGCGTAAAAGTCGGCGACCTGGTCGTACCCATGGTTCGACGCCCATGCCCACACAGTGATTGCGTGGCTTGCATCAACAGCCGCCAGGATTTCTGTTTCACCGGCGACTTCACCGAAAGGGGCATTAAACAGCAGCACGGCTTCATGGCGCAGTACGTTGTCGATGACGAGAAGTACATGAATCCGGTTCCAAATGAGCTGCGAGATGTGGCGGTGCTCGTTGAACCGCTCACCATCGCGGAAAAAGCCCTTATCCAAATGTGGGACGTGCAGCAACGTCTACCCTGGAGCTGCCCCATACAGCCCGGCAAAGCCCCAGCACACTGCCACCGCGCGGTCGTTCTCGGCGCCGGACCGGTCGGCCTATTGGGCGCCATGGCACTTGTGAATAACGATTTTGACACCTACGTTTACGCCCGCGAGCCGGTACCGAATCCCAAGGCCGACGTTTTGAAAATGATCGGCGCCAAGTACATATCGGCGGAAACCCATTCTCCGGAAGCCTTGGTACAAGAAGTCGGCAACGTCGATCTAGTTTACGAAGCGACTGGCGCCTCGCGACTAGCCTTCGATATGATCAAGCTACTGGGCACCAACGGCGTATTTATTTTTACTGGCGTTCCCGGCCGAAAAGGCCCGATCGAAGTGGATACCGATCTCATGATGCGTAACCTCGTGCTCAAAAACCAGGTCGTCTTCGGCACGGTCAACGCCGGACGTGACGCCTTCGAAGCTTCCATACGAGACGTCGGGATCTTTTCACAGCGCTGGCCTCAGGCCCTGCGCGCGACTATCACCGGCCGTTTTCCGATGGAGAATTATCAGGATCTCCTGGTCGGACGTAGCAGCGGTATCAAAAACGTCATCACTCTCAATTGACGTCTGACTGATCGACAAGTTCAACTAATTCGGATCATCCCGACGCTTGCATCCGTGGTTCACGATCAGAGCATGATCGACGCTCTTAAGCGCCATTGGCCTGAGTATCTCATCGAAGGCGCCTGCCTTGCGCTCTTCATGGTCTCGGCATTTATCTTCGGTACGATTCTTGAACATCCCGCTTCGCTGATTCACCAGGCGATTCCCAATCCGCTGCTGCGACGCTTTTTGATGGGGTCGGCCATGGGCGGCACCGCGATCGCGATCATCTATTCACCGTGGGGAAAACAATCCGGTGCCCACATCAATCCGTCGACGACGATTACCTTCTTTAGGCTCGGCAAGATCAAAAAGTGCGATGCAGCCTCTTATGTGGTGTTTCAGTTTGTCGGCGGCTTGCTGGGCGCGTTGGCGGCTTCAACGGTGCTTTCGACGTGGGCGTCGCACCCTTCAGTCAACTATGTCGTGACGGCACCCGGATATGCGGGAGCAACTGCGGCATTCGTCGCAGAGGTCGCGATTGCGTTCATCCTGATGACGGTCATCCTATACGTCTCGAATAACTCGCGGCTGCACAAACTAACCGGGCTTTGCGCCGGCGCATTGGTAATGATTTACATCACATTCGAAGCGCCGATCTCCGGTATGAGCATGAATCCGGCACGTAGTTTCGCCTCGGCAGTTGCGGCATGGCATTGGGCCGATTTGTGGATCTATTGCACCGCGCCGCTCATTGGCATGTTGTCGGCGGCAGAGGTATATCTTCACATTCGAGGAGCTGGGCACGTCGGCTGCGCCAAGCTCCATCATGAAAACAGCAAACGTTGCATTTTCTGCGGCAAACCGGCGATGAGCAAGCCCGACTAGTTCGGGAGAGTTCGGCTTAAGCGCCATCGATGAGGAAATTGATCGGGCGCGCCGTGATGAAGCACGGATCCGATACAGCCAGTGATGACAGCTGATCACGATCGCGGAAAACTACTTCCAAAAATCCCGAGTTACCCCTACCGGATCTAAGTCTTAACCTGCGCGAAACCCGGAATTAACCGGGGAGCCGTAACATCCTTATAGAGATCGAAGCTGAACGTGACCTCGCAAGCGGGCAGCGCGATAGGCAAACTTTAGCCGGTCACGCTCGGCGCAGCACTTTACCGGTTAGGAGGTACGCGCAGCTGGTAATTCCTAACGCGGATGGTCCTCGGGATGAGCAAAAATTGAGGTTAAGCGCAGGCGGAGGCGCTCCCACTGAATGAAATTTTTCTCAAAACTTTGGCATCCTTTACCCCGCTGCTGACATCCAATGCGTAATCGGTTGAAACCCCGATTCAATTGTTCGAAGGCCGCAGCGATTAAAGAAAATCGTCCGATATACCCCCAAAGCTTTCACGAGGTAACCATGATTCACCAAGCGGGCACGGACAAAGTTACCGGCGCATCGAGACGATACAAACATGAATGGGGGGTGATCTTGGCTGGCGGAGATGGCACTCGCCTCAAGCCTTTGACTCGCAAGATCACCGGCGATGAACGACCCAAACAGTTCTGTTCCGTGCTCGGCGGGGCGACCCTGCTCGAGGAAACTCAGAGACGCGCTGCATTGCAATTGGCGAAAGAGCGAACGCTCTACGTTGTCAACCGCGTTCACGAGCCCTACTACGGTCAGATTCTTGCGGATACGAATGCTGCCAATCTGGTCGTCCAGCCGCGTAACGCCGGCACCGCCCCCGCCATCCTCTACAGTCTACTGAGAATCGCCGCGGCTGATCCCCAAGCCATCGTTGCTTTCTTTCCCTCTGATCATTATGTCTCTGACGATTGGCGGTTCATGGCCCATACTCGTACGGCACTTGACACCGCATACCTTAGACGGAACCTTGTGATATTGCTCGGTGTCGAACCCGAAAGCCCCGAAGTTGAATACGGATGGATCGAACCCACGGCTTTGATCAGAGGACACGCGAGCGTTTTTGGCGTCCGCCGCTTTTGGGAGAAGCCCAATCAAGTCTTGGCTCAAGTTCTGCAGCTGCGCGGCTGCTTGTGGAATAGCTTCGTAATGGTCGCATCGGTGCGAGCATTGCTTGAAATTATCCAGAGCGCCACACCAACCCTTTATCGCGTCTTCGCTTGCCTAAACACTCTTTTCGGTACTGATGCCGAGGCCAAGGCGGTAAGCAAACTTTACCGGCTTCTGGAAGAAACAAACTTTTCTCATCGGGTGCTCGCGCTACTGCCGAAACGGCTCGCGGTGTTGAGAGTCACCGGTGTTAGATGGAACGACCTCGGCGAACCCAAACGCGTGCTGGCATCGCTCCATATGGCCGGTGTACAGCCACGCTGGGAAGAATCTGCCGCACCTCAGTTTGCGTAGACCTACCAAGCTCGCCTTCTCCAAGCCTTTACCCCGATCGAATCCCTTCGAACGGCGCTAAACCGCCGTCGAGGACCATCGGCGCCCTTCTATCTCTCTATCTCTTGTCTCTAGCACTTCACCGCTCCCTTTCTCCCACGTAGTCCGTTCGCATCTCTTCTCAATAATGCCGCATCTAATTCGGCAATGGAGCGGACTCTGGCTGTGGTCGGCCAGGGAGCCGGCCTGAAATAGTTCGAAATAAATTAACAGGGGGACAAAAATGAAAACCCTTTTTGCCGGCACCGGCAGTTTGCTACTCGGGCTCGCGCTTTATTCCCCAACTCTTGCTCAGACCGTCGATAAGAAAGGTTTGACCCTAGACGGCGCTAAGAAAGTTATCGCCGCCGCGATTGCCGAAGCCAAAAGCAAAAGCGCACCAGGGGGAGCCATTGCCGTGGTCGACGAAGGCGGCAATCTCGTCGCCGTCGAGCGCCTGGACAACACTTTTGCCGCCGGCGCCAACATTTCGATCGGCAAGGCGCGCACCGCCGTGCTGTTCAAACGCCCGACGAAGTTTTTCGAAGACGTAATCAATAAAGGGCGAACGGCGATGACCACTCTCAATGACTTCACGCCTCTTCAGGGTGGCATTCCGATTATCGTCGACGGGCAAATCGTTGGAGCGGTCGGCGTCAGCGGCGCCGCAAGCGCGCAGCAGGATGAAGAGCTTGCCATTGCCGGCGCTAATGCTCTGGCCACGACTTCGGCCCAAGAGCAGTAATTTCCCTCTCGCAAAATCACGAAAGGAACCCATCATGAAAATTATTAAGACTATGCTTGTACTAGCGTTGGCTTTGTTGCCCCCGGCTCTCGTTCGCGCCCAACTCCTGGAGAAAAAAGTTCTAACTCTCGAGGCCGCCGACAAGATCGCCGCCGCAGCGGAAACAGAAGCCAAAAAGAGAAACGCGACCGTCGTTATCGTGGTCGTTGACGACGGCGGCTATCCACTGGTGCTGAAGCGTCTCAACGACACTCAGGTGGCGAGCGTCGACGTAGGTATCGGTAAAGCCCGCACCGCGGCGATTTTTCGTCGCCCGAGTAAAGTCTTCGAAGACCAGGTTAAGAACGGGCGTGTTGCCGCCCTCGCGCTTCCCGGAGCGACACCCCTTCAGGGCGGTGTGCCGCTCATTTCCGATGGCAAAGTGGTCGGCGCCATCGGCGTAAGCGGAAATACGCCGCAAGAAGATGAGGACATCGCGGTCGCCGGCGCTGCCGCCTTCGAGGCCGCGATGAGATCGCCGGCGTCGCCCGTCACACACTTGCCGGCAAAGCAAGTGAATGAGGCGTTCGTCAAAGGAATACCTTTGATTCGGGGAATGAATTACAAGATCGACGCCAGTCATCGCGATAAACCCGGCATCGTCGAGGTGCACACACGCGACACGGATATCATCTACATGCTCGAAGGCTCCGCGACGCTCGTCACCGGCGGCACGGTCATGGACGGCAAGACCATCGAGCCGGAAGAAATCCGCGGCAGGGAATCCAAAGACGGCGAAAGCCGCACGATCACCGAGGGTGACGTGGTCGTCATCCCCAACGGCACGCCCCATTGGTTCAAAGAAGTTAACAAACCCATCAATTATTACGTCGTCAAAGTCCGATCAGCCAACTGAGGTTCCAACCATGAAGATGCGAAACATTTTACACAGACCAGAGAGAGTATTTAATCATCACCGCTCGCTCAAACAGGAATTCCCTCTCCCCTTGCGGGAGTGGGCAAGGGTGAGGGGAAATAATCAGGCGCCCTCGCCTCAATCCTCTTCCGTCAAGGGAGAGAAAGCTAATAGTGGGGCAGATCAGATCAGTATCGCAATAATTCTCACCGCCTTGCTATTGTTTGCCGCCACATTCGCACGTGCCGCATCATTGGACGAAACACTCGCCAAACGCAAACCGGAGGCGACAATCAACTTGGCAGGCAATGATGGCGTGCAAGTCGTCAAGGGCAACTGGCGCTACAGCGATACAAAAATTATTGAAATCGATTTCAAAGCCGCCGGCGCGGACGGCCAGCCGGGGAGGACACCGAATAGAGCCTACGACTTCACCCCCCACGCGGGCCGCGCCGACTTCGATGATTCCAAGTGGGAAGTCATCGATCCGACGACCCTCGATAAACGTCGGTCCGCCGGCAAACTTGCCTTTAACTGGTATCGAATCAAAATCACCGTGCCGGAACGCGTGGGCAGTTTCGATCCGACCGGCTCGACTTTGGTCTTTTCGACTTCGCTCGACGATTACGCGGAGGTCTGGGTCGATGGCGAGATTCCCCGCGCCGCGGGACAAAGCGGCGGCTCGGTGATCAAAGGCTGGAACGCGGAAAATCGGCTTATCATCGGCCGCGGCGTAAAACCGAGGCAAACGATCCAACTGGCGATTTTCGGAGTGAATGGCCCGATATCGAATCCGCCGACCAATTACATCTACATGAAGTATGCGAAGCTCGAATTTCACAAAGTGCCGGCCGGCCCCATTGCCGTCGGGCCGCACGAAGTGAACGTCGAAGTAATACGGCTCGATCCCGCCATCGATGCGATTGTGCCGGCAAACCCGAAGATTTTTAAATTGGCCGAAGGCTTTCAGTTTACCGAGGGACCAATCTGGTTGAAGGGTGGTTACCTGCTCTTCAGCGACCCCAATGCCAATACGATTTACAAGTACATTGCTGCCGACGCGAAGCTGTCGGTATTCAAAATGAACAGCGGCTACGCGGGCAAGGACATCGCGGAATATTTTCAACCCGGCTCCAACGGTCTGACGCTCGACCCGCAAGGCAGACTGACCATCAATGAGCATGGCAATCATCGGGTCGCGCGAGTCGAAAAAGATGGCCGCGTCACGGTGCTGGCCGACCAATATCAGGGCAAGCGTTTGAACAGTCCCAACGATCTCGTCTACCGCTCGGACGGCACGCTGTTCTTCACGGATCCGCCGTTCGGTTTACCCAAATTCTACGACGACCCGCGCAAAGAGCTTCCGTACAGCGGCGTTTTTAGTTTGAAAGACGGCAAGCTCAAACTCGTCAGCACTGACCTTAAGGGACCGAACGGCATCGCCTTCTCACCCGACGAAAAATATCTTTACGTCGGCAATTGGGACCCAGAAAAAAAAATAATCATGCGCTACGAAGTCGGCGTCGATGGCTCGTTGTCCAACAGCAAGGTCTTCTTCGACATGACCAAAGCGCCGGGCGAAGATGCACTTGATGGCATCAAACTCGACCGGGAAGGCAACCTCTATGTTTCCGGTCCCGGCGGATTATGGATCATCTCCCCTGAAGGCAAACATCTCGGGACAATCATTCCCCCTAAGCATCCGCACAACCTCGCCTGGGGCGGCGACGACGGCAAGACACTCTATATGACAGCGCAAGCGAGCCTCTATCGCATGCCGTTGAACATTCCCGGTATTCGGCCCAACCCAGTTGTTGGAGATTTGTCCAGGCGAAGTGATTGATTTCTTATCCAACCCATAAATCGCCTCCAGCGAAAGGAGTTTCACATGCAAAACTTTGCTTACCAATTGGAAGCTAATGACGAAGGGCGCGGGATTCTAAAAGAGAAAATACCGCGTTGCGAATTCTGATTCCCTCGCCCGCTTCGACCTGAGGCTGATCCGCCTGTGGAGACAAGAGAGATTAGCGTGAGAGCAAGCGGGACTACATTTCGTCATCAACCAACAACACCAAGCTATGTGCTCAGTTACGTACCCGTAGTCATCAAATCTTACCGACCTTCGGAATAAACTTCAGTGCGACGCCGTTGTTGCACCAGCGTTTGCCCGTGGGCTGCGGGCCGTCGTTAAAGACATGGCCGTGGTGCCCGCCACAGCGGACGCAATGATATTCGGTGCGCGGCAGAATCAGTTTGAAATCCGTGCTGTTCTCGAAGGCGCCGGGAATTGTCGTGAAAAAACTCGGCCAGCCGGTGCCGCTTTCATATTTCATCTCGGACGTAAAGAGCGGCAAACCGCAACCTGCGCAGGTAAAAATGCCAGGCCGTTTTTCGTTGTTCAACGGGCTCGTGCCAGGTTGCTCAGTGCCCTCCTCGCGCAGAACATGAAACTGGTTGGGGTCCAAACGCTTGCGCCATTCTTCTTTGGTCAATTTGAGTTGCTCCGTGGGCCGCGGCACCGATATTCCTTCGGCCAGAAGCGCCTTCCAGTTATTTTGCAGCGCCTCAACTTCTTTCATCGACGATAGTTGCGCCGCAGATACTTGTCCTTTTAATGCGGACCAGATCCCTCCCGCCAATAGCCCCTGTAGTAATCCACGTCGTGTCATAATCGTCTCCTTTCCCACTTAATTAGACGACCGGCTGGCTCGAAGCGATTCTTTCCGCCTTGTGCCCACACCTATCGACTCGGCCAACTCTGCATCCATTTGTTCGACACCAGCATCCAATCTGGCAAGAACCGGTTTGAGTGTAACAGGATTTAGCAGCGTCGACAAAATAACCATGAGATGGAGGGACCGAAAGTGTTTACAAGAATATTAGGTGTAGCTGTAGACGCCTTTTTAGGTGTCGTTGGAGCGGCCTTAGGTGTAGCAATCGGCGCATTTTTAGGGATCGCAGGAACTGCCTCAGGGAATGGCGATAAGCCGCCCCAGGTTACGATTCGAGTCGAAAACACGACGAAGCCCGATTCGTTCACGGCGTCGAACGGTGTAAAGTGGTCGCTGGCTTTTTCGCCCGGCATGGCTGTCGTTCATACGGACAACGCGCCAATCTTCACAGCGGGCAAAAAGGATCGCGGCAAAGGTCTCGAAGCCCAGTCCGAGGACGGCGATCCAGGCATACTCGCCAAATCCCTCGAAGGCGCCAAGGGAATTAAGTCGGTCATGGTTTTCAACACTCCGGTTGGGGCCAGCGGCCCCGGGCCGATCACTCCCGGTGCCGCGTACGAAATGACTATCTCCGCAGTGCCGGGCGACCGATTGTCCATGACTCTCATGATGGGGCAGTCCAATGATTGGTTCTACGCCCCCGACGAGTCAGGCATCGAACTGTTCAAAGACGGCAAAGCCATCAACGGCGACATTACCTCACAAATCATCCTGTGGAACGCGGGGACCGAAGTCGATCAGGAGCCTGGCATCGGCTCGGATCAAGGCCCGCGCCAAAAGGCCCCGAACACCGGAAAAGCGGAGAACGGTGTTGTACAAAAAGTCCAGGACCGGAAATCGTATTCGCAGGCTTCGAGTGTTATGCGCATCACAGTCAAGCCAGCACAGTAGTCGTCGGAATATTGCTGGTCGGGCTGCGTCCATTGGGATGACCGCCCGACCGGGTTTCTCACCCCCGGATCATCAGCTCAATATTTTCAGCATGTGCCCGCGTCACCGGAGCTAAACGATCAAGGAAGGCATTATCGGGTTAAATGTCCCCTTAAATAAAACCGCTTCGGCGGTTTTGCTCTTTGATCGGCGTGTTAGAATATGATTAGTGAACTTTTCGGATTTCGCCTCGCTCTGCTACGAGCTGGAAAAAACCTCGAGCCGCCTGGCCAAGATTGCCGCGGCAGCGGATTACCTCCGTCGCTTGGAGCCGGATGAAATTCGTCCTGGCGTCGCATTTTTGTCCGGCCGCCCATTTCCGGTTTCCGATCCCAGGACTCTCGACATCGGACCGGGAGCCTTTTCTCACGCCGCTGAGGTGCCAGAAAACGAGACGTCTGTCGTACCTCCGCTCAAGATTAAGGACGTCGCGGAAGGGTTTGCGCAAATAGCGGAAGCGAGCGGAAAAGGTTCGCGCGAGCAGAAATACACTCGGCTCAGAGAGCTCGTTGAAATGGCTTCCACCCACGAGCGGCCGATTTTGTTTCGCCTACTGCATAATGAGCTGCGCATCGGGTTGCACGACGGTCTTATCCAGGAGGCGATTGCCCGAGCCTCCGCCAGCGAGCTCAAAACTGTGCGCCGCGCTGCGCTTTTTCTCTCGGATCTCGCAGAAGTCGCAACAATCGCTTTAACGCAGGGACAGGCGGCCAGCCTGCAGCAAGTCGATATTAAACTGTTCGTTCCGCTGCTGCCGATGCTTTCTGAACTTTCCCAAGACTTCGATGAGATTCTTAAAGCTCACGACGGGAATACAGCGCTCGAGTATAAGTACGATGGAGCGCGAGTGCAGATTCACAAAGACCGCGAGAAGACGCGTATATGGAGCCGCCGCCTGACAGAAGTAACCCAAAGTCTGCCGGAAATCGTCGAAATCGCCCAAAACAATCTACAGGGCGATTCCTTCATCCTCGACGCTGAGGTCGTGGCGACAGGAACAGACGGCCGGCCGTTTCCTTTCCAAGAACTCATGCGCCGCTTCCGACGTGTTCACGGAATTGAAACCGCGGCTGGCGAAATCCCGCTTTCGCTTTACCTATTCGATTGCCTCTATTTAGACGGTCGCTCGCTCATCGATGAGCCCTATGAGGCGCGCTGGCAGAAGCTCGGGGAAATTTCCGCCGGCAAATATTTGGCAGCGCGACGAATCGTCAGGGAGAAAAAGGCAGCCGAATCTTTCCTGCAGGAATCCATCTCCGCAGGCCATGAAGGACTGATGGCCAAGGCCCTAAGCAGCCCGTACATGCCCGGCAACCGCGGCAAGCTCTGGTTCAAAGTGAAACTGGCAGAAAGTATCGATTGCGTGATCTTAGCCGCCGACAGAGGTTCGGGAAGAAGACGCGGCTGGCTCTCTAATTATCATCTTGCGGTTGCCGATAACGCCGGAGGATACACCCCGGTGGGCAAAACTTTTAAGGGTCTCACCGATAAGCAGTTTGTCGAGATGACTGCCAGGCTGCAGTCGCTTCAGTTGAGTGATGACGGCTATACAGTCGCCGTACGGCCCGAGGTTGTCGTCGAGGTCACTTACAATGAAATACAGCGTAGCCCACAGTACAGCTCGGGGTTCGCACTGCGTTTTGCGCGCATCACAAGAATCCGCGACGACAAAGGCCCGGGACAGATCACGACGCTCGCCGAGCTTCAATCTCTTTATGAACGCCAGTTTCTTACGAAAAGCCGACGGCCATTCTAGCGATCGATAAAAACTGGCTGCTCAAGAAGCTTGCAAACGGCGCCTTTGACCTAGTACCTCTAGCGGCTTACAATTTCTCCTCACGACAGATCAAGGGACCGACTGTAAAATGGGAAACCGGCTTGTTAGCTACTTCCATCACCGGCTGGTGAACACGGATGAGAATTGGCGCTTTCAGACGCTAATTTTTTTCTTTTTGACGCTACTCACTCGTCTGCCGTTCCGCAGCCATTTCCTTTACGATCACGATTCTGTGCAGTTCGCCCTAGGGATGCGCGATTACGACGTGTATCTGAATCAACCTCACCCGCCTGGTTATTTTCTCTACGTTTATACCGCGCGATTGATCAATTACTTTGTTCGAGACGCCAATGTAAGCCTCGTATGGATCAGCATTGTTGCCAGCGCTCTAACCGTTGCCGTCATTTACAACCTCGGCAGCGCGATCTTTGGCCGTCGAGAAGGTTGGTGGGCGGCACTTCTCACTGCAACCAGTCCGCTGTTTTGGTTCTTTGGCGAAGTAGCACTGACCTATGTTGTCGCCGCATGCTTCGCAAGTCTAATCGGGCTTTTCGCCTGGCGCTTGCTCAACGAACGAGGCCGCTGGATTTACCTGTTTTCTATTGTGCTAGGGGTTGCAGCAGGATTCCGTCAAGACCTCTTGGTATTTCTGGGTCCGCTCTGGTTGCTCGGTTTCGCGAAAGCCGATTGGCGGACTTTTGCAATAGCTTCACTGCTGCTGATCCTCACACTCATGTTGTGGTTCGTACCGATGTTGATTGCCACGGGAGGCAGCGCGCGATATTTTTCAGCCCTTTCGGAACTATGGCAGTATAACAACGCTCCCCAATCGATTTGGCACTCGGAGTTGTCATCGCCGTTTGATACGCTTCTCACTTTGCTCGGTTTTCTATCCTACGGCCTCGGCATAGGGACGATTTTTTTGCTATTCAGCGCCTACGCTCTTTTCCGAACCGGCGAATGGCGGGAATTGGCGGGAAATAAACTACTATTTTTTACTTTATGGTTAGCCCCCGCATTGCTATTCTTTGGTCTCGTCTTTATCCCTCCCTACAAATACTCCTACGGTCTCGTGATAGTGCCGGCGTTTTTGTTGCTGACTCCCCCCGCCGTGCGACAAGCGCTAGAGGTCGTAAAGAAACTGGCCGGTTTTTCCACACTCGCCGGAGTGCACGCGCCGACTTTCATTTTGGCATTAATCGTGGTCGCTAACAGCGTTGTATTTTGTCTCGCTAGCAGCGGTTTCTCCGTGTCGGGACTGCGAACCCACGAGCGTTTGCTCGCGGCGATCTTTTCGGGCATCAGGAATAATTTTCCCAGCCAAGGCACAGTAATTTTAGGACGCCAAAGATCCACATTTTCGGGTTACCGTCACACCCAATACTACCTACCGGAGTACCTGGTCTATCTCGCAGACCAGCAAAGTAACCTTCGCGGGCAAAAATGGTACGTTTTCGGCGCCCGCAATGGCCAAACGACCCTTTCGGAACATGTCGAAACTCCTCCGGGCACGGAGCGTATTGTTTTTCTCGCCGACCCTTATTTTCCAGAATCAAATTCTGATTTGGCGAAAATGGACCTCCGCACCTTGCGAATCAGCGACGACTACACGCTCTATTACAAAGAGATCGAACCCACGGACCGGACCGCAGCTAAAAAATAATTCTGTCGGCCACACCTCATCCCTCGTGCTCGCGCCAGCGATGATCTCGGTTTGACATTTTCCCCAAAGCTCCGATACTTGAATTGATGGCAGTCAATGTAGTTTCGATAAGAAACGCCTTTCAGCTTGCGACAGGTAGTGAAATCACGCTGCGCGGATGGGTGCGCTCGCGGCGCGACTCCAAGGGCATTACTTTCATCGAATTGAATGACGGCTCTCGTTTTAAGAGCATACAACTAGTCGTGGATGCGGGCGTCGTCCCCGACGACACTTTGAAGCAAGTGACAACCGGCAGCAGCCTTGCCGCCACTGGATTGTTGGTCGAGTCGCCGGCGAAGGGACAGGCCGTTGAGCTGAAGGTCACGTCGATACACGTCTACGGCACCGCCGATCCGGCGACCTATCCCTTACAAAAGAAGGGACACACGCTCGAATTTCTCCGCGAGATTTCCCATCTGCGCGTGCGCAGCAACACTTTCGGCGCGGCCTTCCGCGTGCGCAACGCGCTGACCCATGCAATCCATACTTTTTTTCAAGAGCGGGACTTTATTTACGTACAAACACCGATCATTACCACGTCGGACTGTGAAGGCGCCGGACAGATGTTTAGCGTGACGACGCTGAATCTACAGCAAACAGCGCGCACTCCGGACGGCAAAGTCGATTGGCAGCAGGACTTTTTCGGCAAGCACGCTTATCTCACAGTGAGCGGCCAACTCGAGGGCGAAATCTTTGCATTGGCTTTTTCCAAGGTGTACACCTTCGGCCCGACGTTTCGCGCCGAGAACAGCAACACGCCGCGCCACCTGGCGGAGTTTTGGATGATCGAACCGGAGATGGCCTTTTATGAGTTGCTAGACAACATGCAATTAGCCGAGGAGTTTTTGAAATACACGATTCGTTACGTGCTCGATCATTGCCGCGAAGATCTCGAGTTCTTCAATCAGTTCATCGAGAAATCCGTGATTGCCACCTTGGAACACGTCGCCGAATCGAACTTCGGCCACATCACCTATACCGACGCGGTTCAAGAATTGGAGAAGTCGGGCAGAACTTGGGAATTTCCCGTTAAATGGGGCAACGATTTGCAAACCGAGCACGAGAGATTTCTGTCCGAAGAAGTGTTCAAGAAACCCGTCATCGTCACCGATTATCCGAAGGACATTAAGGCGTTCTACATGCGGGTTAACGACGACGACAAAACCGTGCGCGCGATGGACGTGCTGGTGCCACGAGTCGGTGAAATCATCGGCGGCAGCCAGCGAGAAGAACGCCATGATGTGCTTTTGCGACGGCTGCGCGATGTCGGACTGGATGAGAGAGCATACTGGTGGTATTTCGACCTGCGCCGCTTCGGTTCTGTGCCCCACTCTGGCTTCGGCCTCGGGCTGGAGCGGATGATGATGTATCTCACCGGTCTCAAAAACATCCGCGACGTGATTCCCTTTCCGCGCACGCCGGGAAACGCAGAGTTTTGATCTCACTCCTTTCGCTTCAGGCACGGCACTTTGGCGAAAAGAAATATTTTTCTCGCAGTCAGAAATCAGCGTGAACGAGCCGCAGGGGATTTGGCTGTTTTGCGGGATGCCACCTGCGTTTTGTGCGGTTTTCTCCGCGCGGTAATCGTTTGCGGCCGCAGCAACGCCAACGAGACCGGAATCAATAAAGAATAACACACCGCTCCTAGCAGGAGCGTCGCCTTAATCCCCAGCGCGATGCTGAGCACAACCGAACCAATGGAAGCGAGCACGCCTGCTGCGCCGTTGATTCCCCAAAACCATGGCGTCGGCTTGGGATCGATGAACGAAACCAACCGCATACCGCTAGGAAAGCCAAAGCCCATTAAAATGCCGGCTGGGGCGATAAACAGGATGCACAGGCCGATCCTCGTCAACAGCAGGGCATCGTCATATGCGGCGAATACCGGCCCCAAACCAAACGCCAAAGCTATTAGATAAACGCTGGTGGCAAATCCCCACGAAACGAGCCTGGGACTGCTGCCAAGCTGGAGCTTTTCGGAAAGGAAACTACCGATGCCCGTCGACAATATGAGAGTGAAAAGAAGCACGCTCAGCGAGTAAACCGGATGGCCAAGAAAGACGCTCATGCGCTGCAACAGGCCGATCTCGACCGTCATAAATCCGATGCCGATCAGCGCAAAGTAAAGCGTGCCGTTGGTCACGAGTCGGCTGCCGACATCCTCGAGCGCCGCTCGAAGAGGAATAATCAGCGCTGCGGCGACCAAGACGAACGCGATCGAGAAAAGAATGAGCAAGGTGGCGGTGGCCACAAGATTTCCCCGCCTGACGCCGCCGCCTTCAGACGTGGTTGCCAGAGCGCCGCGCGCAAACTCCAGCGCTTGCAATGGCCGCGAAAGAGGCAGCTGGTTGAAAAAAAACGGCCGCTCATCCGTTGGCGGAGTCAGATCAAAGGCAAGGTTGGAAGTGAACGCGTGGAGCGATTTTGCGTCCGCCGCGTTGACGATCCGCGAGAGCGCGCTCGATGCCGGCTGGCGGCTGGGGGTAATTAACACTTCATGCTCGTAAAATGCCGCAGCCTTCTCTAGCGCTTCGACATCGCTGGTTGACAACGGCGCCTTTGACAACACGAGAGTGGCGATCCGCTGTTGCGCCGCGAGAAACAAATGCCGGCGCGGTTCGCGTACGCCCGCCTCCATTAAGGTCGCGACGGCCAGGCTGACAGTTCTGCCGGTCTCGTCGGGAACGGTCGGATCGTACCACCGGCTGACGGTTAGAACTCCTTTCGAAGTCAAACGGCCGAAAAATATTTTCCACGCATCGACGGTGTAGAGACCATTTTCACTGAGCGTGAAAGCCCCCGCCCCCGTCGCCGCCCAAGTGTCGACCAAGCTCATCTGGATTACGTCAAAGAACTCCCGGCTCCGCGCCAACCAACTTCTTCCTTCGTCGGCGACAAAGCGAACGCCGGGAATCGCCGCAAGGTTTGTGAAGTGGAGCAGACCCGAGTCCTGCAACTGAAGATCTACAAGTATCGGGTTTAGCTCGACCGCCGTGATCTCCTTCAGACCGAAAAGCGCCGCAGATAGAACATCACGGCCGCCACCGACGCCGATCACGACGCCGCGTTCGCGACCGGGAAGAAAATAGGCGAGATTGGTGATGTCATACTTTAGAAATTCCACATTCTCGAAATTTCCGTCGAACCGATACGCAGTGGTGCCCGCGTCGCCATCGATGAACAAATCCACTTGGTCAGCGATCCAGCGCTTCTCGAACATCTTGGGAGACGGTCCCCACATGATTGGCGGACCCTTGAACACTCGGCTGACGTCCACCCGAGAGAAGGAATTCCACTGACGCAGCGCGTGGGTGCCAGGAAATTCAAACTTTCCCTTGACGGCGATGGGCTGAAGACCATGTTCGAGAAACGGATTAATGACAGCGGACACAAGGAGCAAAAGAAAAATCCACTGACGATTCCAAAGCCACCCATGGAGCGCCGGTTTGACCTCGGGCAGTTCGCCGATCTTGGAAAATGAAAACGCTATGGCCCCTACCGATGCAATAACCGCTATACACAGGACGGCCGAAGGTCCATCCGTTACATTCAACAGCAACAATGCGCCGACGGAACCGCTCGCCGCCCCAAGCAGATCGACACCGTAAACCCGCGCAACTGGAAATGGGCTGCGCGTCAGCGCGAGACTGATGACCACACCGGCGAAGAAAAACGGCACGGACAAGCAGAGCGCGAGCTCGGTCCAAATCCAAACCGTCGTAAAGAAGCGGGTGATTATCGGGGCGAGCGTCATCTGCACGGCGAGGCTAATCGCCGTCGCAAATGCAAATAGGCCGCTAAAATAGCCAAGATCATAGGACAGAGTTTTTTCCGTGAATCGTGCGGCTTTGAGATAGACCCAGACGGCGCCGGCGGTCAAACCGAACATCGCCAGACTGATCACCAAAAATGCCAGGTGATACCAGACGACGACGGAAAGTATCCGTGTCTGGACAATCTCCAACGTCAAGACCGCGAAGCTGATCAAAAACAAGCCGATATAAAAACGCGTGGTTCGCATGGAATAATTCCAGCAGCGCAAAAGAGACTGTCAGTAAAGTAACCGCTCGATGATTCGCTGATTAGTGTCCCCGATCACCAGCACGCCATCGAGCGGCAACTTGCTCCCAGTGGAAATGCGTGGCAAGTAGACACATAAGATTTTCTCGGCGTGTCTAATTCGATCCTTCCTCTTGGTCTCTTTAACATGCTCTGGAAGAATTTTCGACGCGTAAATCTGCTCGGGTTAGGTTCGCGATGTTCTTCGTCAGCAGCCTACGGCTTACGGGGAAAAAGCGCCACGGAAACAGTCGCTGACTTGGTAAAAATTTGCCGATGACTAGGTTCTCCAAACTCAGCCCGACGGCCCGCGGTCTCATCACACTTTATACGAGCACACTCCTTGCCGGGATGTGGTCAATGATCGTTCCGGCGCTTCCTGTGCTGGCAAAATCTTTCGACATCAGCCCCGGCACGGCGGCACAAACGATCACGGCCTTGGCCGTCGGCCGGTTCGCGGGGATGCCGGTAAGCGGCGTGGTGCTCGACCGTTTGGGAACCCGCGCGGCGCTAACAGCCGGCCCTGCCATCGCTTGCTCGGCCGCGCTCTTGGCAGGCTTCATGCCCTGGTTCAGTTTCATTTTGGTTTTGGTCTTTTTGCTCGGCATTGGTGAGAGCATTTGGGTGATCGCCCGGGAAGTTGCCGGGATCGATCTTGTCCCCGCCCAACAACGAGGCCGAGTGCTCAGCGGCTTTCATGGCATCAATAATGTTGGATTAGCACTAGGTCCGTTAATCGGCGGCCTGTTGACCGAAACGATCGCTTTTCGCGCCGTTTTCTTTGCGTATGCGGCATGTGCGGCGGTATCCGTGCTTTTGGGAGTGACCGTCGCCAATCAAGAAGCCCGACCCGCGCAAAAGCCAGCGTCGCGTTCGATAAGTGTAACCGGCTGGGGAATCGCCGCGCTTGGGCAAAAGGTGCGCGGGCTGCGCGAGCTCTTTCATCAAATTCATCCCGAGCTTCGCGCGACTTACGTCGTCCTGGTCTTCGCCACCTTGACGAGCTTCGTTCATCGGGTGACGACCCAAAGCATGCTGCCGCTACTCGCGAATTCCAAACTCGGACTCTCGCCCAAAGAAGTGGGGATGCTGTTCACCATTTCCGGCGCATCGGTGTTCGCGATGATTTTCCCGGCGGGCTTCGTCATCGACAAGGTCGGCAGAAAGTGGGCGACGGTTCCTAGCACCGGCATTCCAGCGATCGCCTTTTTGCTGATACCGTTTGCCCAAAATTTCTTCCAGCTGGCCGTGCTCATCTCGTTCCTCGGCATCGCTAATGGCTTATCCCTCGGCTCGTTGGCGACATCGACTTTCGATGTGGTTCCCGCGAGCGCGCGCGGCCGACTGCAAGCGGTCAGGCGAACCATTGCCGAGACTGGCGGCATCGGCGCACCCCTACTCGGTGGTTACCTGGCTGACACGTTCAATCCCGGTGTACCCTTCCTCGCATACGCGCCGCTGCTGGTGTTATCGGCGCTGCTACTAGCGATCGTCGCCCGTGAGACTCTTGAAAAATAACCGAGCATTGGCACGGGTTTCAGGCTTAGTTAGATTTCCGGGTATTTTGGTTTATAATCACGGGATTCGCGGTTGAACTGACATGAAATACCAGACCGACGACCTCCGAATTAAGGAAATCAAAGAGCTACTTCCACCAGCGCATTTGTTGGATGATTTTCCGATCACAGAGAAAGCCGCCCAAACGGTTTATGAAACGCGCCAGGCGATCCATCGGATCCTGCACGGCGCGGACGACCGTTTATTCGCTGTCATGGGTCCGTGCTCGATTCACGACGTGAAGGCCGCTAAGGAATACGCCGCGAGACTCAAAGAAGCCAGGGACAGATGTGCCGATGACCTCTTGGTCGTGATGCGCGTTTATTTTGAGAAACCGCGCACGACAGTTGGCTGGAAAGGGCTCATCAATGATCCCAATCTCGATGGCAGCTTTCAGATCAACGACGGACTCCGCGTCGGCCGCAATCTGCTGCTCGAGCTGAATGAATTCGGTGTGCCCTCAGGGTGCGAGTTTCTCGACATGATCACGCCGCAATACCTCGCCGATCTGGTGTCATGGGGCGCCATCGGCGCGCGCACAACAGAAAGCCAAGTGCACCGCGAGCTTGCCTCGGGACTTTCTTGTCCGGTCGGTTTTAAGAACGGCACCGACGGCAATGTAAGAATCGCTCTCGACGCGATTCGCGCCGCGCATGCGCCGCATCATTTCCTGTCAGTCACCAAGGCGGGTCATTCGGCGATCGTTTCGACCGCCGGTAATGAGGACTGTCACATCATCTTGCGCGGCGGCAAGCAGCCGAATTATGACTGCGCCAATGTCGACGCTGCGGCCAAAAGTCTTGCCGAAGCCGGCATCGCCGCGCGCATCATGATCGATTGCAGCCACGGCAACAGTGGCAAGGATCCGGCCAATCAGGTCAAGGTCGGCCACGACGTGGCAGCGCAGATCGCGCTGGGTGATTCGCGGATCTTCGGTATCATGGTCGAAAGCCATCTCAAAGCCGGACGTCAAGATCTGATCCCAGGCAAAGAACTCGTCTATGGCCAAAGTATCACCGACGCCTGCATTGGTTGGGAAGAGACGCGCAGCCTTATCGACATTTTAGCCACGGCGGTGCGTCAGCGGCGTGTCAAGGCCGCAGACGACAACGCCGAGTGAAGCGGAGCGGGATCCTTCTCGCGCTCTCCCGCGCGCCGCGTTGCCCGCCATCTCCAGTCACAATTTTTTCTCCATCAGCGGGCCGATTGTCAATTCGTCGCAGCTGTTGTAGTGCTTTCTTGTACAGTGATGGGCGATCCTAAATTTTCCGCCTCGTATCCCACTTCCGAACCGACAACTGGGACATATGCTCGGTCAATTTACAGGACTTTTTTATGGTTGGCGCATGGTGGCAGCGTCGGCGGCAGTCCGCGTTTTAGGCGCGGGCTTACATAGTTATGGTTTCACAGTTTTCTTTTTGCCGCTCAGCCAGGAATTGAATCTCTCCCGAACTGCGACTTCTTTCGCGTTTTCCCTCTCTCGCGCCGAGGGTGCCATCGAAGGACCGATCATCGGCCACTTGCTCGACCGCTACGGGCCGCGGCCGGTCATGCTCGCCGCTGTCTTGATGATGGGGGCCGGTTACCTGTTGCTATCTCAAATTGAAAGCTACGTCGCCTTTCT
>WNGE01005694.1_pt1 | contig 28903 bp, 28 predicted proteins | sample 5400651 | NCBI WGS metagenome assembly WNGE01 (sample SAMN13153370, study PRJNA577476) | soil metagenome | isolation source: 60 cm soil or saprolite under grassland replicate 2 | place: USA:California | collected 2016-06-15
GTGATCTCCTCCAAGGGTCGGTTCCGGGACGGGGGCGCTAGAAGCGCACGGAGGTGCCGGCAAGAACAGTCATATGTGCAGCACCTCCCTTCGTCGCGGAAACCTTCGCGGAGGATACACGCGGACTACGAGAAAGTCACTAGCGGCTCGCCGATCAGTGCTGCGCCCTCCCGGCACGCTTTGTCGGGAAACTTGAAGCGGCTGTCGGTGACGAGGGCGAGCGTGCGGCCGAACCATTGCCGGCAATCGCTGCGCGCGCCCTGCGGCATCCTCGCGCACAGCCCGAACAGGGCGCGCTGCCGCGCAGGGCTTCGCTGGAGCGCTTGCACCGCGACACCGCGGAGGCACGCGCCGGCGTCGCTCGCGGCGAGCCGCGTGCAGATGCGCGTCTGCGTGAGTGGATCCTCGGGGATCGACAGCGCGGCAGCGCTGACGCAGCCGTAGCGCTGCAGCCGCTGCAGGCCGGCGCACGCGGTGTCGATCGAGCGCGGGCTGTCGACGATCGGACCGAGTGCCTGCTCGGCGAAGTACCGGAACCAGCACGGGCGCACGTACCAGAGGTGACCGTTGCAGAGGAAGCGCGGCGACTTTCCGTGCGCCCTGAGCACGGTTCCGTCGGCGCCGCGCAGCGAGATCCAGTAGTCGTGGAAGGCGCCCTGCGCGCAGTCGGGTGCCTGCGGTCCGAGCTTCCTGCACGCCTGAACAGCCTGGCGGAGGCGTCCGTGATACGCGCGCATGAGCGCGTGGCCGATGCCGTGCACGCACGTGTACGAGCGATAGCGCGTGGGGAGGCGCATGCATTGCGCGAGCGCCGAGCGCCCGCCGCTCACGATGATCTGCGGGCCGAGGTACATGACGAGCCCCATCCCGAACCCGGCCGAGCAGGTCGGGTCGTTCGAGCGCGGGATGTAGTCCATGAGCCGGGCGAGCGTGACGTGGTGCTCCGCGCCGTAGCGGCGTCCCACCTCGTGCATCAGGGCGTGGCAGTTGCCTTCGAGCGACGTTCCCGCGTCGCGCGCCCTGCGGTCGATGCGCGGCAGCTCGGCCGCCGGGTTCCCGGAACGGTCGACGTCCTCGAGCAGGACGCGGACGTAGCAGCGCCACTGCGCGTCGAGCAGCCCGATCTGCTCGCACTGCCACAGCCAGGGTCGCTTTTGGTTCGCTGCGGCCGACGGCGCGAGGGCCGCGAGGAGCGCCGCGACGAGCAGGAGACGCTTCACGCCGAAATGGTAGGCGGCCGGAGCACGGCGAACTGGTCGGTGATCGCAAGCGCGTGCGAACGGAAGCGAAAGACGGTTGCCGGACGGCCGCCGTGCGGTCCCGGCGGCCTGCGTTCACCGGTGTCCTCCAGAAGCTCGCGCCGGACGAGGACGCGCTGGAGGTTCGTGGCGGAGACCTCGTGGCCGAGCGCGGCGGCGTAGAGCTCGCGCAGCTCCGAGATCGTGAAGGTCGGCGGAGCGAGCGCGAAGCCGAGGTTCGTGTAGGAGAGCTTGGCCCTCAGCCGTTCGCGCCCCGCGAGCACGATCTCGGCGTGGTCGAAGGCCATGCGCGGCAGCCGGTCGACGGGATGCCACGTGGTGTCGTCCGGCACGGCCGGATCGACGTCGGCCGGCACGAGGCCGAGGTAGGCGGTCGCGAGCTGGCGCTCGCCCGGGTGCCGGGCGGGGTCGCTCCAGGTGCCGAGCTGCTCGAGGTGCGACAGCTCGCGCACGTCCACCTTCGCGGCGAGGTGCCGGCGGATCGACTCCTCGAGCGTCTCGCCGGGCTCGAGGTAACCGCCCGGGAGCGCCCAGGCGCCCGCTTCGGGCTCGCGTGCGCGCTGCCAGAGCAGCGTTTGCGCATCCGAGCCGCGAACTCGCAGGACGGCGGCCAGGGAGACGTGGGTAGAATGAGCGGAGGTTTTCAACTGTGAGTCGGAAACTTACACCAGCGTACGACCTCGTCATCGTGGGCAGCGGCGTTGCGGGCCTGTACGCGGCGCTCTGCGCGGCGGCCGAGGCGCGCGTCCTGCTCGTCTCCAAGGGACCTGTGCTGACCTCGTCGAGCTGGCTCGCGCAGGGCGGTGTCGCCGCGGCGACCGCTTCGGACGACGCGCCAGAGCTCCACGCGGCGGACACGCTCGCCGCCGGGCGCGGCCTGTGCCGCGAGAGCGCGGTGCGGGCGTTGACGGTCGAGGCGCCGGCGCGCATCGTCGACCTCGTCGATCTCGGCGTCCGGTTCGACGACGAGCTCGGCCTCGAGGGCGGCCACTCGCGGCGCCGCGTGCACAGCGTCGGCGGTGCGCAAACGGGACGTGAGATCTCTCAGGTGCTCGCGCGAACCGTGCTTGCGCACCCGCGCATCGACGTGAGCGAGCGCGAGCGTGCGCTCGAGCTCTTGTTGTCCGACGGACGGTGCATCGGGCTCGTCACCGACGCGCGAACGATTTCCGCCGGTGCCGTACTCCTCGCCACGGGGGGTTATGCCGCGCTGTGGGGCCGCACGACGAATCCGCCCGGCTCCGTCGGCGAGGGAATCGCGATGGCGTTTCGCGCCGGCGCCGCCGTCGCGGATCTCGAGTTCGTCCAGTTCCACCCGACCGCTCTCGCGGGCTCGTCGCTGCTCCTGTCGGAGGCGCTGCGAGGCGACGGCGCGCTGCTCGTGGACGAGCAGGGCGACCGGTTCGTCGAGGAGCTGGCGCCGCGCGACGTCGTCGCCCGTGCGATCGATGCGCAGGGAAAGGTGCTGCTCGACCTGCGTCCGGTCGACCGGTCCCGGTTCCCGGCGCTGATGGAGCGGATTGTCGACGCCGGGTTCCATCCCGAGTCGGAGCCCATCCCTGTCGCACCGGCCGCGCACTACACGATGGGAGGCGTGATGACGGACGTTGACGGCGCGACGAACGTGCCAGGCCTCTACGCCGCAGGCGAGTGTGCGTGCACCGGCGTGCACGGCGCGAACAGGCTCGCTTCGAACTCGATGCTCGAGTGTCTCGTCTTCGGCCGCCGCGCCGCGCTGGCCGCGCTCGCCTCGCTCAACGAGCCATGTCTCGGGACCAGGTCCCGAGACATGGCCGTTGCGGGCGAGGTGCCCGTGACGCCGGAGCTGCGCGAGGCCCTCTGGGAAGACGCAGGCCTGGTTCGCAGCGCCGACGGGCTCGAGCGGCTCACGTCGTCGCCGCACTTGCTCGCGTCGCTCGTCGCGCGCTGCGCGCTCGCGCGCGAGGAGAGCCGCGGCGGTCACTTCCGCGTGGATTTCCCCGACGAAGATTCCGCGCTCGACGGGCTGCACACCGTCGTGCGCCGGGGGCACGACCCGGAGCTCGAGCGGTGGAGCTGACCGGTTTCGACATCCGCACGTTCCTCGCCGAGGACCTCGGCGACGGCGACGTGACGACCGAGGCAGTTGTCCCGGTCGATGCGCGGCTCGACGCCTCGCTGCTGCTGAAGGAGGAAGGGGTGGTCTGCGGGCTCGAGGTGGCGGAAGCCGTGTTCCGCGAGCTCGACCCGGACGTCGACTTCGAAGCGCTCGTGCGCGACGGCGACGTCGCGCGCGGCGAGATCGCGCGCGTCTCCGGCAATGCTCGCGCGCTGCTCACCGGCGAGCGCACGGCGCTCAATCTGCTCGGCAGGCTTTCGGGAATTGCGACGCTAACGCGACAATATGTCAGCGCGCTCGCGGAAACGGAGGCGATCCTCCTCGATACGCGCAAAACGACGCCCGGTCTCCGCGCGTTGGAGAAGCTCGCCGTTCGTTGCGGCGGTGGCCACAACCATCGCTTCGGGCTGTACGACGGAGTCCTCATCAAGGACAACCACATCCGGATTGCCGGTGGAATCTCGGAGGCCGTTCGGCGGGCGAAGGCCTCGGGTCAACCACCAATCGAAGTTGAGTGCGAGACGCTCGACGACGTACGCGAAGCGTTGGATGCCGGAGCGCACATGATTCTCCTCGACAACATGACGACTGCCGAGCTGCGCGAAGCTGTCACCGTCGTCGGGAATCGCGCTGCCACCGAGGCGTCGGGCGGCATCACACTCGAAAACGTTGCGGAAATTGCGAGGACTGGCGTGAAGTTGATCTCAGTGGGCGCGCTCACACGCGGCGCGCGCTCTCTCGACGTATCCATGGAGGTTCGATGACCACTGCCGAGATCACGCTCATGCACGAGGAGGTGAAGGCGCTCGCGCGCGAGCGCGGCGCGGTCATCCTCGCCCACAACTACCAAGGTGAAGGCGCTCGCGCGCGAGCGCGGCGCGGTCATCCTCGCCCACAACTACCAGGTGCCGGAGGTGCAGGACGTCGCCGACTACGTGGGTGACTCGTTGGGGCTCTCGCGCCAGGCGGCCGCGACGGACGCGGAAGCGATCGTCTTCTGCGGCGTCCACTTTATGGCCGAGACGGCGAAGATCCTCTCGCCGGACAAGACCGTGCTGATCCCGGACCCGGACGCCGGCTGCTCGCTCGCGTCGTCGATCACCGCTGAGCAGCTGCGGCAGTGGAAGGCCGAGAACCCGGGCGCGGTCGTGGTCTCGTACGTGAACACGACGGCCGACGTGAAAGCGGAGACGGACTACTGCTGCACTTCGGGCAACGCGAAGGCCGTGATCGAGGCGATCCCGCACGACCAGGAGATCCTTTTTCTGCCCGACATGTACCTCGGGCTCTGGCTCGAGAAGGTGACCGGGCGCAAGCTGAACATCTGGCTCGGCGAATGCCACGTCCACGCCGGCATCCGGCCGCAGGACATCGAGCGTTGGCAGGAGGAAGCACCGGATGCCGAGCTGCTCGTGCACCCGGAGTGCGGGTGCGCGTCGCAGGCGATGGCGTTCGGGAACGAGCGCACGCACATCCTCTCCACCGAGGGGATGATCAACTTCGCGAAGGCGTCGCCGAAGCCGCGCATGCTCGTCGCGACCGAGATCGGGATCATCCACCGGCTCGAGAAGGAGGCCCCTGGCAAGCGCTTCGAGCCCGTGAACCGGAACGCGTTCTGCAAGTACATGAAGATGATCACGCTCGAGAAGCTGCGCGACTCGCTGCGCGACTGGAAGTACGACGTCACGGTCGAGCCAGAGATCGCCGCGCGCGCCCGCGGCGCGATCGAGCGGATGGTCGCCCTCGGTTAGTAGCGCTGTGGAAACATTCGGCACGACAGCTACCGAAAGGAGCCTTCGTGGCCGGAGTCGAAGTCAAGAGCAGCAAGTCACCTGACGAGACACGCCCATTCGCCGACAAGGGCGAAGGTGGAGTCTTCAACCTCGGCGGTCACACCGTCATCTACGGCACGTTCGAGCCGGGCTGGAGATGGTCCGAGCATGTCAAGCCTGTCGCAGGCACTCAGAAGTGCGAGGCGACGCACCTCCTCTACTGCTTCTCGGGTCGGATGAAGATCGCGCACGACGACGGCACCGAAGCCGAGATCGGCCCGGGCGACATCGCGGCGATCCAGCCCGGGCATGACGCTTGGACCGTCGGCGACGAGCCCTGCGTCTCGATCGACTTCGGAGGCTACGCCCAGTACGCGAAGTCGACCTAGCGCCTCCGGCGTTCGAAGGCCTCGATCCGCGAAGCTAGCGGGGTGCGTGTCACGATCTGCGACGTCGGCCCGCGCGACGGGCTGCAAAACGAGCCGGACGTCCTCGCCCCCGGCGTGCGCGCCGACCTCGTCAATCGACTCGCAGCCGCCGGTCTGCCGCGCGTCGAGGCGGCGTCCTTCGTCCGGGATGACCGCGTGCCGCAGATGGCGGGCGCCGAGGAGGTTGCCGCGGGGATCGAGGAGCGGCAAGGCACCGAGTTCGCCGGCCTCGTCTTGAACCTCAAGGGCTATGAGCGATTGCGCGAGACAACGCTCGGACGCGTCAACTGCACGCTCGCGGCAACCGAGTCCTTCAACCAGCGGAACGGGAACATGTCGCTCGAGCAGGCGCTGACCCAGGCCATGGCGATCCTCGGCGTGTCCGAGCTGCCGACGACCGCCACGCTCAGCGTCGCCTTCGGCTGCCCCTTCGAGGGGCGCGTCGATCCCGGACGGGTCGCGGAGCTCTGCGCGCAGCTCGACGCGGAGGAGATCGTCCTGGCGGACACGATCGGTGTCGCCACGCCCACGCAGGTCAAACGCCTGGTCGAACGTGTCCAAACGGGGTCACGTGATGTAGGTGTACATCTACACAACACTCGCAACACCGGCTACGCGAATGCGCTCGCAGCGCTCGAGGCCGGCGCGACCGTGCTCGACGCGTCGGTCGGCGGGCTCGGGGGCTGTCCCTATGCGCCGAAGGCCACGGGAAACATCGCCACCGAGGACCTCGTCTACCTGCTCGAGGGAGAAGGGGTCGAGACCGGGGTGGACCTCCATGCGCTCGTGGCCGTGTCCGAATGGCTCGAGGGCCTGCTCGGCCGCCGCCTCGACGGCTACGTCTATCGCGCCGGCGCCTGGCCGGCGTAGACGGCGTCCTTGAAGGCGGCGACCGTCCGCTCGACGTCGTCGTCGCTCGTCTGCCAGTTCGAGACCGAGATGCGGATCGCGCGACGTCCGTCCCACACCGTTCCGCTCAGCCACGCTTCGCCGCTCTCCTGAACCCGGCGCAACACCTCGTCCGTGCGTTCGTCGGACTCGAACCGGAAGAGAACCTGGTTGAGCACGACCTCGTTCAGGAGCTCGAATCCCGGCAGCTCGGCGAGCTCGTCTGCAAAGCGCCGCGCATGCGCGCACGTTTGCTCGACGATCTCCTGGACGCCGCGCCGACCGAGCGACAGCAGCGCCGCATAGACGGTGAAGCCGCGCGCGCGGCGGGAGAACTCGGGCGTCCAGTCGACCTGGTCGCGGACGGTGTCCTCGTCGCCGCGGATCAGATACTCGGCCTGCACGCCGATTGCCGCGCGGTGCGCCTCCCGATGCGCGCAGAACACGAGCCCGCAGTCGTAGGGAACGTTCAGCCACTTGTGCGCGTCGGTGGCCCAGGAGTCCGCGAGCTCGGCGCCGGCGACGAGATGGGCGAGGCTCGGGCTCGCGGCCGCCCAGAGACCGAACGCGCCGTCGACGTGCAACCACGCTCCGGCTGCTCGAGCGGTTTCCGCGATGTCTGGCAGCGGGTCGAAGGCGCCCGTGTTCACCTCACCTGCCTGCGCGCACACGATCGTCGGGCCGGCCGCGTCGCGCAGGGCCTCGCGCAACGCGTCCGCAACCATGCGTCCCTGATCGTCGGCCGCGACGATCTCCGGCGTGCCGAGCCCGAGCAGCCGCAGCGCTCTCGTGACGGTCGCGTGAACCTTGGCTCCGCACAGCACACGCACCCGGCGCGCGACCGCGAGCGCGGTGAAGTTGGCCATCTGGCAGCCCGTGACGAAGGCGAACGACGCGCCCTGCGGAATGCCGAGCAGATCCTTTAGCCAGGCGCCGGCGACCTCCTCGATGACCGACGCCGACGGCCCACCCACATAGAGGCCGGCGTTCTGATCCCACGCCGACGTCAACCAGTCGGCCGCCAGCGACGCGGGAACGGCACCGCCGATCACGAAGCCGAAGTAGCGCCCGCTGGGGATTGCGACGACGCCCGGCTCCGCAGCCGCGACGAGCTGGTCGATCACCACCGCCGGATCGGTCGGCTCGACCGGCAGCGGGCCGCCCAGCTTCTCCCGTAGCTCCTCGACCGTGACCGACGGAAAGACGGGGCGGTCGTCCAGCGTCTCGAGGAAGTCGGCCGCGTGGTCGGCGGTTCGCCGCAGTATGCCGCGCGTCTCGTCCACACCGCCGACTCTACCCACGCGCCGTGGGTCACAGCGCGAGCTTGACGAGCAGCACGATCGCGGCGATCGCCGCGGCGAGGAGCACGAGCTGCACGAGATCCCACGCCACGTTCCGTGTCTCCTCGCGACCGCTGCCGCCGTCACCGCCGGCGAACGACCGCTCCGATGCACCGACACGACGTCTCCGTAATCGTCCCCGACCTCCTGCAGAAGCCGCGTCGAGCCCTCGATGTCGGTGAACACGAACGTCACGGTTCCGCTGGGAAGGCTCATGCCGCCAGTATCGTGAAGGGATGAACCGGCTCGCGCAGGAGACGAGCCCGTACCTCCTCCAGCACGCGGACAATCCCGTCGACTGGTTCGCGTGGGGCGACGCCGCGTTCGCAAAAGCGCGGGCGGAGGACAAGCCGATCCTGCTCTCGATCGGCTACGCGGCGTGCCACTGGTGCCACGTGATGGCCCACGAGTCGTTCGAGGACGCAGGGATCGCCGCCGTCATGAACGAGCTCTTCGTGAACGTCAAGGTCGACCGAGAAGAGCGGCCGGACGTCGACTCGCTCTACATGGACGCGGTGGTCGCCCTCACGGGCAGCGGCGGCTGGCCGATGACCGTCTTCCTGACGCCGGACGGCGAGCCGTTCCTCGGCGGCACATACTTCCCGCCGGAGGCGCGGCACGGGTTGCCGAGCTTCCGGGACGTGCTCGTTTCCGTCTCGGAGGCGTACCGAGAGCGGCGCGGGGACGTCGTCCGTCAGGCGCAGGCACTGACCGACGCCGTGCGTGCGTCGGCACGGCTCGACGCGTCGCGAGAGCCGCTCACGGAGTCGTTGCTGCACGAAGCGGTCCGCGGACTCCGCTCCGGCTTCGACGAGCGCTGGGGCGGCTGGGGCCGCGCACCGAAGTTTCCGCAGGCGTCGACGATCGAGTTCCTGCTCCGACGCGGCGAGCTCGAGCCGGCGACGAAGACGCTCGACGGGATGGCGCTCGGCGGGATGTACGACCTCCTCGGCGGCGGCTTCCACCGCTACGCCGTCGACGAGCGGTGGCTCGTCCCGCACTTCGAGAAGATGCTCTACGACAACGCGCTGCTCGTCCCCGCCTACCTGCACGGCTGGCTCGCGACCGGCAACGAGCGCTACCGCGAGATCGTCGAGGAGACGATCGCGTACATGCTGCGCGAGCTCGCGCTGCCCGAAGGCGGGCTCGCTTCGGCGCAGGACGCCGACACCGACGGCGTCGAGGGCCTCACGTTCACGTGGACGCCCGGCGAGGGAGTCCCGGACGAGTTCCTCGAGCCGTTCGAGCACGGAAGCTTCATCGTTCGCGGCGAGCTGCCGCCGGAGCTGAAGGCCGAGCTGTTCGAGCGGCGCGAGCAGCGGCCGAAGCCGTTACGCGACGACAAGGCAATCGCCGCCTGGAACGGCCTAGCGCTCGCCGCGCTCGCCGAAGCAGGCGCGCGCCTGCGGAACGACGAGTGGATCGCCGCCGCGCGCCGGCTCGGCGAGTTCCTGCTCGGTCCGCTCTCGACTCCCGAGGGCCGGCTCTACCGCACGTATCGGAACGGCGTGGCGAAGAACACGGGCTTCCTCGAGGACTACGCCGACGTCGCTCACGGTCTCTACGAGCTCCACGTGGCGACCGGCGAGCTGCGCTGGCTGCAGGAGTCGCGACGGCTGGCGCTGCTCGCGCTCGAGCTCTTCGGCGACGAGGAACGCGGCGGCTTTTTCTTGACGCCGTCGGACGGCGAGACGCTCGTCGCGCGCAAGAAGGACTTCGACGACCACCCGACGCCGTCGGGCAACTCGATGCTCGCGTTCGTACTGTTGCGGCTCGCGCGCATCTACGGCGACGACGAGCTCGAGCGACAGGCGGTCGGCGTCTTCCGGCTGCTCGTGAACGGGCTTCGGCGCGCTCCCTCGGCGTTCGGCTGGGCGCTCTGCGCGTTCGACTTGCACTTCTCGCCGCCGCGCGAGCTCGCGATCTTCGCCGAGCCGGACGACGAGATCGCGCGCGCGGCGCTTGCACCGTGGCAGCCGAACGCCGTTTTCGCGTTCGGCCCGGCCGACGGCGTGCCTCTGCTCGAGGGCAAGGAACGCGTCGACGGGAAGCCGACCGTCTACGTCTGCGAGAACTTCGCGTGCCGCGCTCCGATCACGAATGCAGAGCTCATCAGCCAAACGCGTTGACACGCCAGTGCCGCCCGTCGCAGGTCACTCCGGCGGAGAAGGTCGACGCCGAACCGGAGTCGGCTGTCGGGACTCGGCCGGCGGCCAAGACCAGAGCCACTGAGGCATCGGCGTCTCGAATATCTCTCCGTGAAGAATTCGCGCACGGTCTCGAGGACCGCGGCTGCATCCCCGCCTCTCGGATCGCCTGCCATGCCGGGTGGCGAGGCTACACGGAAACGGACTACGCCGACGCCGGCGCGAGGCCGGCGGCGTCCGCCGGCGGCACATCGACAAGCGCGGAGCGGCGGCGGGCCGGTAGCAGCGTGACCACGCCCACCGTGGTGAGAATGCCGAGCCACTGCGTCCACCGCAGCGTGTCGTCGAAGACGTAGATGCCGACGAGCGTCGCGGTCACGGGGAAGGCGAGCTCACCGAGGGCGGCCAGCATCGCCGGGGTGCGACGCAGCCCGTAGTAATAGAGGCCGAGGGCCGCGAGGCCCGTCACGAGCGCGAGCACGGCGATCCAGCTGCTGTCGTGCGCGCCGGCCCAGGCGTCGGCCCCCATGATCGGCAGCGCGCACGCGCTCGCGACGAGACCGAACGCGAAGCGAACGGTCGTCACGTGCTCGAACGCGAGCTTGCGTGCGAGGTAGCGGCCGAAGACGGTCCCGAGCCCCCAGAGCGCGGCCGCGCCGAGCGTCTCGGCGATCGGGGTCAGCCCGTGTGCGTGCGGGGCGAGCGGGTGCTTCAGCGCGATGAGCCAGATCCCGGCTAGCGCGGGTAGGAGGAACCAGGCGAAGCGCCGGCGCGGTTGCTCGCCGAGCACGAGCCAGGCGCCGAGCACCGCGATCAGCGGCTGCGACTTCTGGAGGACGACCACCGTGATGAAGTCGCCGTGGAAGAGGGCCTCCGTGAAGAGGATCGTCGCGACTGCGGACGCCCCGGCGCCGATCACGATTCCTGCGATCACGTAGCGAACGCCGGCTCGGGCGAGAGCGACGAAGGCCGGAACGAGGAGCGGCAGCGTCAGTGCAACAAGCACGACGTGCTCGCCGAAGACGATCGTCGTCGGGGTGGTCGAGTCCGAGAGCGGCTTGCGAATCAAGCCGTCGAGCCCCCACATCGCCGCGGCCACTGCGATCAACACGACTCCGGGGACGGCCGCAAGTCGTCGTGTCATGCGGCGAGCGTACCTACGGGGACTCGTCTGCCAGCACGCGCGGGCCGGGCTCGTTCGCCCAGCGGACCACGACGCGCCCTGCGGCCGAGTCGTCGCGGATCAGGTCGAGCGCGATCTCGGCGATCTCGGCTGCGGGGACGAGCGGCGGCACGGCGACGCGCTCCTCGTCGCTCATTGTCGCGAGGTCACGCTGCACGGCCGGCGTGTCGACCCAGTCCGGGCACACGCAGTTGACGCGTACGCCGTCCACCTCGCCGAGCGCCGTGGTGAACCGCACGATCGCGGCCTTGGCCGCCGCGTAGTCGGGACTGGAGTACCGCCTGGTCCCGAGCGCGGCGACGGACGAGACGTTGACGATCGCGCCCTCGCCGTCCATCGCCTCGAGCGCGAGTTGCGTCGCGAGCATGAGGCCGCTGAGGTTCACGTCCACCGTCTTCTGCCACGTCTCGAACACGCCGCCGGCGTTGTTCACCAGCACGTCGAGCCGCCCGTGCTCCGCGAGCGTGAACGCAAACAGTCCGCGCACGTCGTCGGCGACCGCCATGTCTGCGTGGAAGGCGCCGGCTTCGGCGTCGATGTCGGCTACGACGACGGTCGACCCTTCCCCGGAGAGCCGTTCCGCGATTGCGCGGCCGATCCCTGCGGCGCCGCCGGTGACGACCGCCACGCGCCCGGCGAGCTCCATCTACGTCTCCAGGGCGAGCACGTCGTCGAGCGACTCCCTGCGCCGGATCACGCGCGCGTCGCCGTTCGCGACGAGCACCGCCGCCGGCCGCGGCACGACGTTGTAGTTGGAAGCCATCGCGAGCGTGTACGCGCCGGTCGCCGGGACGGCAAGCAGGTCGTCCCGCCGCGGGTCAGCCAGCGCGACCGACTCGATCAGCACGTCGCCGGACTCGCAGTGCTTGCCCGCGACGCCGTAGCTGCCCGTCGCCGGAGCTTCCATTCTGGTCGCGACGACCGCCGTGTAGCGCGCGTCGTAGAGCTGGGGCCGCGCGTTGTCGGACACGCCGCCGTCAACGGCGACCCACGTGACGTCGCCCGAGCGCTTGACGCTGCCGACGCGATAGAGCGTCACGCCGGCCTGGCCGACGAGCGAGCGTCCCGGCTCGAGGATCACCTGCGCAGGCGCGGCAAGCTCGCCCACGAGCACGTCGACGAACTCCGCGATCGACGGCGACAGCTCGCCGGGCTGCGTCGCCACGCCGAGGCCGCCGCCGAGGTCCACGACGGCCGGCGACCAGCCGCTCTCCTCGAGGAAGCGGTTCAGCCACGCCACAGTCTCGCGCGCGGCAGCGAGCGCGAGCAGCTGCGAGCCGACGTGGACGTGGAGCCCGTCCACGTGCGGCGCGAGCGTCGCGGCCTCCTCCGGCGAGACTCCGAACTTCGAGCCGAAATGGCCGGTGCGGATCGACTCGTGCGTGTCCGCTTCGATCCCGGGGGTGATCCGCACGAGCATCCGCTCGACGCCGGCGACACGCGCGCGCTCGAGCTCCTCGACCGAGTCGAGGACGACATAGGCGGCTCGCGCCTCGACCGCAGCCGCGAGCTCCTCGTCCGACTTGTTGTTGCCGTGCACGACGAGGCGCTCGCCCGGCACGCCCGCACGTTGCGCGAAGCGAAGCTCGCCCAGCGTCGAGACGTCGGCGCCGAGGCCCTCCTCCGCGAGCAATCGCAGCAGCGCGACGTTCGGGAACGCCTTCGTCCCGTAGACGACGAGCGCGTCCGGCGCCGCAGCGCGGTAGGCGCGGGCGCGTGCCCGGATCGTCTGCTCGCAGTAGACGACGAGCGGCGTGCCGTATTCCTGCGCGAGCGCCGCCGCGCCGACGCCGCCGACCGTCAGCTCACCGTCGACGACCTCCGCCGAGTCGGGGAAGAGCTCGAGCGCCGCGTCAGTCCTCCCACGTCCAGTTCGGATCGGGCGCGTCGCCGTCTCCGGGCCCCGTGTTCGGAGCGCCGACGGCGATCACCTCGGCCCCGTCCGGGCCGCTCTTGATCCCGCGCATCACGTGGGGCGGTACGCGCACCGCGCTCCACGGCGTCAGCTCGATCACGTCGTCGCCCACCTTCATCGTCGCGGAGCCGTGCACGAGGATGTAGATCTCCTCCTGCCGCTTGTGCCGGTGACCGTGCGCCTTCACGCCGGATTGGAAGCGGAGGTAGCTCACGCCGCAGTCCTGGCAGTTGAGGGCGACACGCGCGAAGCGGATGTTGAACTCCGCCGGGTCGAGGCCGAGGTTCACCGCCTGGTCCTCGACCTCGAGGAGATTGACGTGGTTGTACTCGCTCATATGCACCTCCTTGCGGGGACGGTGCGACCGTATCAGCGTGCGGCGAGCAGTTCAGAGACCGTCGCGAACTCGTAGCCGTCAGAGCGGAGTTGCTCGAGCACCGTCGGGAGCGCGACGAGCGTGGACGCGCGAGGCTGCGCGTCGTTCGTCTCGCGCTGCCCGTCGTGGAAGAGCACGATCGCGCCCGGCTCGACCTCGGCGAGCACCTGCTCGACGATCGGCTCCGGCTCGGGGTCCTGCCAGTCGAAGGACTGCACCGACCACAGCACGGTCGCCTCGATGCCGCACTCGGCGGCCACACGGGCGAAGCGGCCCGGATCGGAGCCGTAGGGCGGACGGAGCAGCGCCGGCCTGCGGCCCGCAACGCGCTCGATCACCTCGCTCGTCCGCGCCACCTCGTCGCGTAGCGTCTCCAGCTCGCGCGTCCGGTCCGCGTCGACGTGCGTCCACGTGTGGTTGCCGAGCTCGTGCCCGCGCGCCGCCGAGTCGCGCACAATCTCCGGCAGCCGCTCGACCCACGAGCCGATCACGAAGAAGGTCGCGCGGGCGCCGTACGTCTCGAGCACGTCGAGGATCGCCGGCGTCGTGCGGGACGGCCCGTCGTCGAACGTCAGCGCGATTCTGCGGCCGTCCCGCGCTCCGCAGGAGATCAGCCGCGGCTCAGTCAGTCCACCAGCCCTGGCTCATCTGTGCGTCGCCCGACCCCGCGTTCGGGGCGCCGAACAGCAGGATCTCCGCGCCGTCGGGGCCGCCCTCGAGGTTGCGCATCGTCTCCTTCGAGATGCGCACCGCGTCCCACGGCTTGAGCTCGAGAATCTCGTCGTCGAGCTTCAGGCGCGCGCTGCCGTCGACGAGGATGTAGACCTCCTCCTGCTCGTTGTGCGTGTGTCCGAACGGGACGCGGAAGTTCGGCTCCAGCCTGAAGAAGCTGACGCCGGAGTTCTCCAGGTCGAGCGGGACACGCGCCGGGCGGTATTCCATGTCGGGCGACATGTCGAACTTCGGAGCCTGGTCCTCGACCTCGCCTCTCAGGTTGAGCTTCGTGTAATTCTTGACCTTCGTAGAGCTCGCCATCGAGTTTCCTCCTTGTTCGCGAGTTGCTAAAGTCACGAGAGCATGTACCAGCAGGAGCTCCTTCTCTAAACCAGGAAGCCCACGCGACGCAGGTCGCGGCGAGCTTCCCACGGCCTCTCCGACGAGAGGCTTTTTTGTACCTGGGATCGTGATGAACACACCCAAATACGAGCCAAAGCAGATCGAGGAGAGGTGGCAGCGCGTCTGGGAGGACGAGCGGGCCTTCCACACGCCGAATCCACCCCCGGGCGGCGGCGACGAGCGCCACTGGTACCAGCTGGAGATGCTGCCGTACCCGTCGGGGACCGACATGCACATGGGGCACGTCCTGAACTACACGATGGGCGACGTCGTCACCCACTACAAGCGCCGCACCGGCTGGACCGTCGTCCATCCGATGGGCTGGGACGCCTTCGGGCTGCCCGCGGAGAACGCCGCGATCCGAGAAGGCGGCCATCCGCGCGAGATCACCGAGCGCAACATCGCCTCGATCCGCGCGCAGATGAAGCGCCTCGGCTGGGCGATCGACTGGGAGCGCGAGGTCTCGTCGCACGAGCCGAGCTACTACCGCTGGACGCAGTGGCTGTTCCTGAGGTTCTTCGAGCGCGGGCTCGCGTACCGCAAGGAGGCGCCGGTCAACTGGTGCCCGAACGACCAGACGGTCGTCGCGAACGAGTACGTCGTCGACGGACGATGCGAGCGCTGTGGCGCGGAGGTCGAGCTGCGGAACATGACGCAGTGGTTCTTCAAGATCACCGCGTACGCGGACGAGCTGCGCGAGTTCGACCTGCCCGAGGGCGGCTGGTGGCCCGAACGTAGCAAGACGATCCAGCGCAACTGGATCGGCCGCTCGGACGGCGCCGAGATCCTCTTCCGCGTCGAGGAGCTGGACATCGACCTGCCCGTCTTCACGACGCGGCCCGACACGCTGTTCGGCGCGACGTTCTTCGTTGTCGCGCCCGAGCATCCATTCGTGGAGCAGCACGGGAGCGAAGAGGTGCGCGAGTACGCGAAGCACGCCGGCACGCGGCGCGCCGAGGATCGCGCCGCCGACGAGGCCAAGACAGGCGTCTTCACGGGCTACCACGTGATCAACCCGGTCAACGGCGAGCGGCTGCCGGTCTACGTCGCCGACTACGTGCTGATGGACTACGGCACAGGCGCGATCATGGCCGTCCCGGCGCACGACGAGCGCGATCGTGAGTTCGCGGAGGCGTCCGACCTGCCGATCGTCGAGGTGATCGACGACGAGGGCGTTCTGGTGAGCTCCGCGCAGTTCGACGGGCTTCCGGCGGACGATGGCAAGCGCGCGATCGTCCAGTGGCTGCGCGAGCAGGGACGCGGCGCGCCCGCCGTCTCCTACCGCCTGCGCGACTGGAGCATGTCGCGCCAGCGCTACTGGGGCTGCCCGATCCCGATCATCTACTGCGACGACTGCGGCATGGTGCCCGTCCCCGACGAGGATCTGCCCCTGCTGCTGCCGGACGTCGACGACTACCTGCCGAAGGGGAAGCCGCCGCTGGCCTCGAACGAGGAGTGGCTCTACGTGCCCTGCCCCCGTTGCGGCAAGCAAGGGCGGCGTGAGGCCGACACCATGGACACCTTCGTCGACTCGTCGTGGTACTTCCTGCGTTACGTCGACGCGGACAACGACGAGGCGCCGTTCGACCGCGCCGTCGTGGACTACTGGCTGCCCGTGTCGCTGTACATCGGCGGGATCGACCACCTGACCGGACACCTTTTGTACTCGCGCTTCTTCGTCAAGGCGATGAACGACATGGGGATGATCGGAATCCGCGAGCCCTTCGCGCGGCTGTACCACCAGGGCTGGGTGCAGATGGGCGGCACGAAGATGTCGAAGACGAAGGGCAACGTCACCGGGCCGGCAGCGCTCGTCGACGAGCACGGCGCAGACGCAATCCGCCTGACCATGCTCTTCCTGGGCCCGGCCGATCAGGACAAGGAGTGGACCGAGGCCGGGATCGAGGGGATCGTCCGCTTCCTGCGCCGTCTGTGGCGCGTCGTGCACGAGGTCGCGGAGCAGGTGCCGCGCGAAGGTGCCGACGGCACGCTGACGCGGAAGGCGCACGAGACGATCGCGAAGGCGACCGACGACATCGCGCGGCGCGTCCAGTTCCACACGCCGATCTCCGCGGTGATGGAGCTCGTGAACGAGCTGTCGAACGATCCGGCGGCGCCCGACGCGCGCTTCGCCGCCGAGACCGCGGTGAGCCTGATCCAGCCGTACGCGCCGCACATCGCCGAGGAGCTGTGGGAGCGCCTGGGGCATGAACGCCTGTGGGAGCAGCCGTGGCCGCAGGCCGATCCGGCGTTCCTTGAGCGCGACACGTTCGAGCTGGTGGTTCAGGTCAACGGCAAGGTTCGCGACCGCTTCGAAGTGGACGCGGCGCTGGCGGAGCAGGAACTGGTCGAGCGCGCGCTCGCATCCGAGAAGGTGCGCGCGCACCTGAACGGCAGGCAGGTCCGGAAGACGATCGTCGTCCCGGGCCGGCTCGTCAACCTCGTCGTCGCCTGACGGAGGCGCCTTTTCCGGGCATGTCCCGGGACCTGGTCCCGGGACATGGCTCGCCAGATGCCGCAGACGGGCGATACGCGGAGCGCCGCGCGAGCGCATGGTGCGTGTGCTGCGGCGGCTGCGGAAGGAGTTTTGAATGACCTGGAGACGAAGAGGTGCGCGCCTGACTGCGCTCGCCTACGAGCTCTCGGTCGCGCTCGGCTACGCGACGGCCGCGGCGGGCGAAACGCTCGCGGAGGCGCAACGCGAAGCCGACGCCGGGATGTACGCCGAGAAGTTCGCCTTGCGGTAGGGCTAGCGGATGCCGGTGTCGATGTGGAAGTCGGCGCGCTTGTCGCGGCCGGCCACGACCCGCACCGTTCGCGGTTCGAGGCCCCGGCCGATCGACTGTCGTCTCGTCTTCACGGAGTAGAGGCCGGCGGCGAGCCGGATGCGGTAGTAACCCTTCGCATCCGTGACGGTGGTGACCGTCTTGCCGAGACGCGTGAAGTACACGGTCGTATGCGCTGCCGGCGCCTCGCACGGCACGCCGACCCTGCAGACGGGCGCAATCGGGCCGCGCATCACTTGCCCGTGCAGCATGCCGAGCAGCAGTGAGACGGCAGAGACGAGCGCGAGCATTTGCACGAAATCGTGACAGACGCGTGATGTGCTTCGCGTAAAGCTTTCCGCGTGCCCGACGTCCAGTTCTCGCGGCGTGCGCTGGTGCTCGGCGCGCTCGCGCTGGCGCTCGCCCTCACGCTTGCGAGCCGCCTGCTGCGCGACGCAGGCACGGCGTACGAGGCACCCGCGCCCGCCGCGGCGGCGAAGGCTGCGAGGCCGGCTCAGATCGTCGTGGACGTCGTGGGCGCCGTGCATCACGCCGGTCTCTACCGGCTGCCGCAGGGTTCGAGGATCGCGGACGCGATCGCACGCGCCGGCGGCGCGACGAAGCGGGCCGACGTCGCGCTCGTCAACCTGGCCGCCCCGGTGGCCGACGGCACGCAGATCGTCGTGCCGGCGCGCGCGGCGACGGCGGCAACCGGCGGCGGCGCCCCGGCCGCGCCCGCAGGGCCGGTGCACCTGAACACGGCGACGCTCGAAGATCTCGACGCACTGCCCGGCGTCGGCCCGGTGACCGCGCAGAAGATCCTCGACTACCGACAGCAGCACGGCGCATTCGCGAGCGTCGACGAGCTGGACGCGATCCCTGGAATCGGTCCGGCGCGCCTCGACCAGCTGCGCGACTTGGTCGCGCCCTGATCCTCCGCGCACCGCACGCGCTCGTGGGGGCGCTGTGCATCGGCATCGCGTCTGCGAACGCTGCGCGCCTCCCGTCGCCGCGCCTCGCGATGGGCGCCGTGGCGCTCGCCTTGCTCGCGTCACTCGTCGACGGACAGCGGCGGATCGCCGTGCTCGCGGCCGCGCTCGCGTGCGCGGGCTGGTGGTGGGGAAGCGCACGTCTGGCTGCGCTCGATCGCAGCGTTCTCGCTCCGTCCATCGGCACCGCCGAGCGCGCGTTGCTCGAGGTCACCGCCCCCGCGCGGCACAGCCGCTACCGCCTCCGCGTGCCGGTGCTCGTTCGGCGCTTCGGCCCGCGTCCGGTGCACGAGGCCGCGTTGCTCGAGCTGCCGCCCGGACGCGCGCCGCCGCAGGGTGCGCTCGTGTCGGCCGTCGTGACGGTCGAGGAGCCGCGTGGCCCCGAGCACGGCTTCGACGAGCGGAGGTGGCTGAGGCGCAAGGGCATCCACGTCGTCCTCCGCGCCGATCGCTGGCGTGCCACGGGAACGCGTCGTGGCCTCGGTGCGGTGGCCGACCGCCTGCGCGTGCACGTCGAACGGGCTCTCGCGCGCGGTACGGCGGGCGAGCGCGGGGCGGTGCTCATCGGCGTCGTGCTAGGTGACGATCAGGCGGTGCCGGAAGGGCTACGCAACCGCTTTCGAGCGTCCGGGCTCTATCACCTGCTTGCGGTCTCGGGGCAGAACGTCGCGCTCGTTGCCGTCGGCGCTCTGCTGCTCGCGCGCATGGCCGGCTTGCCGCGTCCGGTGGGTGAGCTCGGCGCCCTGACGGGGATCTTCGCGTACGTGCTCGCGGTGGGCGCGCAGCCCTCGGTCATCCGCGCCGGGGTCGTGGGCGCGCTCGGCTCGCTCGCGTGGATCGCGGCGCGGCAACGCGACCGCTGGCACTTTCTGTTGCTCGCGGCGCTGGTTCTCCTCGCCTGGAACCCGTACACGCTGCTGGACGCCGGCTTTCAGCTCTCGTTCGTCGCGGTGGTGTCGATCTTCCTGTTCGTCCGGCCGCTGATGCGCATGCTCGAGGGGTATCCGCTGCCGCACTGGCTGGCCGAGGCCGTTGCGGTGTCGACCGCGTGCGGCGCGGCGACGGCGCCGGTGCTGTGGCTGCAGTTTCACGCGGTGCCGCTGCTCGCCGTGCCGGCGAATGCGCTCGCGGCGCCCGCGATGCCCCCGCTGCTCGCGCTGGCGCTGCTGGCGGCGCTCGTCGATCCGGTCGCCCCCGGCGTGGCGGCGCTCCTCGCGGCCCTCGCCGGCTGGTGCGCTGCGTGGCTTGCCTTGTGCGCACGTCTCGTCGGCGGGTTGCCCTTTGCGCAGGTCAGCTCGACGCGCGGCGGACTCGCCCTCGCCGCCTTTGCTCTCCTGACGGCGGCCTATGCTTGGCGGGGATGGCGGAGCTCAAGCCGGTTTACGTGATCTCGGGCAGCGACAGGCCCAAGATCCGCCTCGCGCTCGAACGCCTTCGCAACCGCTTCGAGGAGGGCGCCGTCGAGGTGCTCGCCGCCGACGACCACCCGGCCGAGGATGCCGTCGCCGCGTGCAACGCGCTCGGCCTGTTCGGCGGCGAGCGGCGGCTCGTGATCGTCGAGGACGTCGACAGCTGGAAGGCGCCCGAGGCGAAGGTGGTTGCCGAGTACCTGAAGAACCCCGCGCCCGAAACGGTGCTCGCGCTCGTCGGGTCGGAGCTGAAGAAGGACTCGGCGCTCGCGAAGGCATGCGCGAAGCCCGGCGAGGTGCTCGTGTACGACGCGCCGAGGAAACGCGATCTGCCGGCTTGGATCGCGAAGCAGTTCGAACAGCACGGGACGAGTGCCGACCGAGATGCGTGCCGGCTGCTCCTCGCGATGGTCGGCGAGGACCCCGAGCAGCTCCGCAGCGAGATCGAGAAGCTCGCGACGTGGTCGGGGGGCGAGCCGGTGAGCGAGGAAGACGTTCGCCTGCTCGCGTCGCTCTCCGCCGACACGTCGATCTTCGTCCTGACGGACGCGTGGGGACGGCGTGACGTCGCCGCTGCGCTCGCGTCCGTCGAGGCGCTGCTCGAGCGGTCGGGACCGCGCGAGCTACCGCGGCTGGTCGCGCTGCTGGCAAGTCACGTGGGGCGGGTGCGTGCGTGCCAGGCACTCGCAGCCGAAGGCGTCGCGGCGCGAGACGCGGCTTCGAGGCTGAAGGTGCATCCCTACGCCGCCGAGAAGGCGTTCGGTCACGCGGGGAACTACGCGCCCGACGAGCTGGCACACGCCGTCGTGCGGCTCGCCGAGCTCGACCTCGCGCTCAAGGGCGGCAGCCGGCTCACGGGCGAGCTCGAGTTCGAGCGCGCGCTCGTCGAAGTGACGCCGCCGGCCCGCTAGCGCTAGGAGCGCGAGCCCGACGCTAGCCGGTCGGCCTGCGCCTTGCGCCGCGCCGCCGTGTTCTTGTGGATCGCGCCGCGCGCGGCGGCCCGGTCGAGCCACGACACGAGCCGCTTGTGCTCTTCGGCCACGCGCGCCTCGTCGCCCTCGGTGACGGCGGCCTGCAACCGCCGGGCGAGCGTCTTCGCGGTCGAGCGGAAGCGGAGGTTCTCGAGCCGCTCCGCGGCGGCGGTCTGGACGCGCTTCTTCTGCTGCTTGATGTTCGGCATCTCGAGAGAAGGCCCGCACGACCCGCGGGCGGCAGCGATCGTAGCAGAGGGGCGGCACCTGTCCTCTCTGGCCGGGCACCCCACGGGGCACCCCGAACCCACCACCCACCGGCGATCGTAGTCGCGACGAGCGCACGCCGCTGTGCCGGCTCTGTGTCAAGACTCAGCGCCTCGCGGCCGCCCAGCGGAGTTGACCAGGCCGCTCCCTATACTCGGCGGCGTGGACGAAGCGGGCGCGGGCCGGCGGCTTGCCCGGTCGACGGCGATCTTCTCGCTCGCCACCGGGGTGTCGCGGGTCCTCGGACTCGTCCGTGAGATCGTTGCGCGCTACTACTTCGGCATCGTCGGCTCGATCAACGCGTTCGAGGTCGCCTTGACGGCGCTGTTCATCCTGATCGCCCCCTGGATCATGCACGCCTTCGGTTACGGCGACCTCGCCGTCGGCCTGTCGCGCGTGCTGTTCCCGATTGTCGTTCTGCTCGGGCTGTCCGGGATCGTCGTCGGGATCCTGAACAGCTACGAGCACTTCAGCGTCCCGGCCCTGACCCCCGTCTTCTGGAACATCGCGATCATCGCCGGTCTGTTGATCGGCATCCCCCGCGTCCACGGAACCGACCACGAGTTGTACGTCTACGCGTTCTCGATCCTGATCGCGACCGTGATCCAGTTTCTGCTGCCGATCCCGTGGCTGCGCGGTCGCGACGGCCGGCTGCACGTCGTGATCGACTGGCGCGACCCGGCGGTACGCCGGACGCTCGTCCTCATGGTTCCGATCACGATCGGCCTCGGGCTGATCAACTTCAACGCGGTCGTCGACACCTTCTTCGCTGCACGGCTGATCGACAAGGACAAGGCGCCGAGCGCGATCAACGCTGCCTTTCGCCTCTACATGCTCCCGCAGGGGATGTTCTCGGTCGCCGTCGCGACCGTGCTCTTCCCCAGGCTCGCGCGGCTCGCCTCACGCGCCGACTACGACGGCTTCCGCGGCACGGTCGGAACGGGCATTCGCCAGATCGCGTTCCTGCTCGTGCCCGCGAGCGTCGTCTGCGCGGTGCTGGCAGAGCCGATCGTCCGCGTCATCTACCAGCGCGGAGACTTCACGCCGGATCAGACGCCGGTGACGGCGGGTGCCCTCGCCGCTTTCTCGCTCGGCCTCTCCTTCAACGGCTTCATGCTGATGCTGAACCGCGCCTTCTTCTCCCTCCAGTCGCCCTGGATCCCGACCTGGGTCGCGCTCGGCAACCTCGGGCTGAACGCGGCGCTAGACGGCGCGTTCTACCGGCTCGGCATCTGGGGCCTGCCGCTCTCGACCTCGATCGTCAACATCGCGGGCTCGGCGGCGCTGCTCGTGCTGCTCCGCCGCCGGCTCGCCCGTCTCGAGCTCGGGGAGACGAGGCGGACAGTCGTGCGGGTGACGGCGGCGAGCGCCGTGCTCGCCGGCGTCGCGTACGGCGTCTGGTGGCTCCTCGACCATGCGCTCGGCGGCTCGTTCGGCGCGGCGCTCGTCGCAGTACTCGTGGCGCTCGCCGCCGGGTTGAGCGCGTACGCCGTTTCCTGCCGTTTGCTGGGAGTTCGCGAGCTCGAGGCGTTGCTATCGTTGAGACGCCGCGCCCCGCGCGGCTGATGTCGTTATGGACCAAAAACACATCCGCAACTTCTCGATCATCGCGCACATCGACCACGGCAAGTCGACGCTCGCGGACCGCATCCTCGAGCTGACGCACGCCGTCTCGAGCCGCGACATGCGCGCGCAGGTGCTCGACACGATGGATCTCGAGCGCGAGCGCGGGATCACGATCAAGGCGCAGGCCGTACGCGTGACGTGGAAGGACTGCCAGCTCAACCTCATCGACACGCCGGGTCACGTCGACTTCACGTACGAGGTCTCGCGCTCGCTTCAGGCCTGCGAGGGAGCCTTGCTCGTCGTCGACGCCGCCCAAGGCATCGAGGCGCAGACGCTCGCCAACGCCTATCTCGCGCTCGAGAACGATCTCGAGATCGTCCCCGTCGTCAACAAGATCGACCTGCCACAGGCGGATCCCGACGGTGCGGCCGCCCAGCTCGCCGAATTGCTCGGCGTCGGTCCCGAGCGCGTGCTGCGCATCTCCGCCAAGACCGGGCAAGGCGTCGCGGACGTCCTCGACGCGATCATCGAGCACATCCCTCCGCCTCGGGGCGACCTCGGCGCGCCGCCACGGGCGCTCATCTTCGACTCGTCGTACGACCAGTACCGGGGCGTCGTCGCCTTCGTCCGGGTTGTCGACGGATCCTTCGCGACGCGCGAGCCTTTGCGCGCAATGGCCCTCGGCACGCGTTTCGAAGCGCAGGAGCTCGGCTTCTTCGCGCCGACGCTGACTCCAGCCGGCACGCTCGCGGCCGGCGAAGTCGGCTACGTGATCACCGGCCTCAAGGACGTCTCCGAGCTCCGAGTGGGCGACACGCTCACCTCCGAACGGCGGCCCGCGGGAAAGCCGGTGCCCGGCTACAAGGAAGTGAAGCCGATGGTGTTCGCCGGGCTCTTCCCGACGGATTCCGACGCCTATCCGGAACTGCGCGACGCGCTCGAGCGGCTGAAGCTGAACGATGCGGCGCTCTTCTACGAGCCCGAGACGTCCCAGGCGCTCGGCTTCGGCTTCCGCTGCGGCTTCCTCGGCCTGTTGCACATGGAGATCGTGCGCGAGCGGCTCGAGCGCGAGTTCGACCTCGACCTGCTCGTCACCGCGCCCAACGTCGCGTACCGCGTGCAGCCGCACGTCGGGGAGTGGCTCGAGGTGCACAACCCGGCCGAGATGCCCCGCGAGCTCGAGGTCGTCGAGGAGCCGTACATCAAGGCGTCGATCATCGTGCCGAAGGAGTTCGTCGGCGCCGTGATGGAGCTGAACAACGACCGCCGCGGCCGCTTCGACCAGCTCGAATATCTCTCGGAAGAGCGCGTGCACCTCACATACGAGCTCCCACTCGCGGAGATCGTGCTCGACTACTACGACCAGCTGAAGTCGCGCACGCGCGGTTACGCGAGCTTCGACTACGACATCTCCGGCTTCCAGCCGGGCGAGCTCGTGCGCGTCGACGTGCTCGTCGGCGGGGAGCTGGTGGACGCGCTGTCGCTCATCGTGCACAAGGATTTCGCGTACGCCCGCGGCAAGGCGCTCGTCGAGCGGCTGCGCGAGGAGATTCCGCGGCAGATGTTCGACGTGGCGATCCAGGCGGCGATCGGCGCCCGGGTCATCGCGCGCGAGACGGTGAAGGCGCGGCGCAAGGACGTGCTCGCGAAGTGCTACGGCGGCGACATCACGCGCAAGCGCAAGCTGCTCGAGAAGCAGAGGAAAGGCAAGAAGCGGATGAAGCAGGTAGGCGCCGTCGAGGTGCCGCAGGAGGCGTTCCTCGCCGTGCTCAACCTCGGAGATTCGTCTCGATGAGCGGACACGTTCACCACCTGTACGTCCATCTTCCCTTCTGCGCGCATCGCTGCGGCTACTGCGACTTCGTCACTGTCGTCGGCCGCGAGGGCGAGCACGACCGTTACGTCGACGCCCTGCTGCAGGAGCTCGAGCTCGAGCGCGGCGTCCTCGCCTCCGAACTCGAGACGGTCTTCCTCGGCGGCGGCACGCCGACCTTCCTGAGCGCTGCTGCGCTCGAACGCCTTCTCGGTGCGCTGCCGCCGGCGGCGGAGGTGACGGTCGAGGCGAACCCGGAGACGGTGGACGCCAAGCTCGCCGGACTGCTGCGCGATTGCGGCGTCACCCGCGTCTCGCTCGGCGCGCAGAGCTTCACGCCGCGGCTGCTCGACGTGCTCGAACGGGCGGCGCAGCCGGACGACGTCCGGCGCGCCTACTACGCTCTCCGTGATGCCAGTTTTGACAACATCTCGCTCGACCTCATCTACGGGATTCCCGGCCAGAGCGCCGCCGACCTCGACCGCGACCTCGACGAGGCGCTCGCGCTCGAGCCGGACCACCTGTCGTGCTACGAGCTCGAGGCCAAGCCGGGGACGCGCTTCACCCATACCTTCGGGGATGAGCTCGCCCGCCAGGCGGACGCGATGGAGGGGTACTTCGAGCGTGTCGTCGAGCGGCTGACGGGCGCCGGCTACCGCTGGTACGAGACGGCGAACTTCTGCCGACCCGGTGCGCCGACGGGAGCGCCCGACTACCGGTCGCGCCACAACCTCGCCTACTGGCTGGGGCGCGATTACCTCGGGCTCGGGATCGGCGCGGTCTCGACGGTCTCCGGCGAACGTCGGCGCAACCGGCCCAGCCTCGCGCGATACATGGCTGCGCTCGAGCACGGCGCTCGGCCGCCGCACGAGGTCGAGCCGATCGACGCAGACGTGAGCAGGCGGGAGCGCGTGATGCTCGGCCTGCGACTCGACGAGCCGCTGCCGCTCACCGATGTCGGGGTCGCGCTCGACCCCGCGGCGCTCGACCGGCTCGAGCGTCTCGGTCTCGCGACCGTCGCGGGGGGAACCGAGGCGCCGTCGCTCGCGCTGACGCGCCGCGGCCGCTTTCTCGGCGACGGCGTCACGGCCGAGCTACTCGCCTGAGCGCAGGCTACGCTTTTCCTGCAAATGCCACTCGCGAAGCCGGACCTGACCCAGCGCCAGCGGCGCATTCTCCGCCTGGTCGTGGAGGAATACGTGACGACCGGCCAGCCGGTCGGCTCGAAGGGCCTCGTCTCGCGCGGCGGCATGGACGTCTCGCCGTCGACCGTGCGCAACGAGTTCGCCGCGCTCGAGGGCCTCGGACTTTTGACGCACCCGCACACGTCTGCCGGGCGAGTGCCGACCGAGCGTGGTTACCGCCTGTACGCCGGGAGCGTGCTCGACCGAATGGAGGCGCGCCCGGGGGCGTTCCCGCTCGACCTGACGACGGTGCGTCGCGAGGTGGACGCTGCTCTGGAGGCCACGACGGAGATGCTGTCTCGCGTGACGCGTCTGCTCGCGCTCGTCTCGGCCCCGCCGCTCGAGTCGACCACCGTGCGACGCGTCGAAGTTCTCCTGCTGCAACCGGACGTCGTGATGGTCGTCGTGATCACGTCGACCGGCGGCGTGACGAAGCGCATCGTGACGTACGAGAGCGCGGTCGATCCCGGCCTCGCGGCCTGGGCGAGCGAGTACCTGAACGACCGCCTGGCCGGGCTGACGCTGGGCTCGCTGCTGCTTCGCCAACGTCTCGCCGATCCCGCGCTGCCGCAGCAGGAGCGACGGTTCCTGGAGCCTTTGGGGCCGGCGTTCACCGGCGCCGCGGATGACGAGCGGCGCCTGTACGTCGGCGGCGCAGCCGGCCTCCTCGACGAGGTGCGCGGCGAGGAGTTCGAGTCCTACCGCAGGCTCCTGGAGATTCTCGAGCAACGTGCCGCGTTGCTCGCGCTGCTGCGCGGCTCGCTCGATCCGCGGCGGCCGTTCGTGCGTGTCGGTGCGGAGCTCGAGCATCCCGAGTTGTCGAACGTGGCGCTCGTCGGGGCCGCGTACGGGCTCGCACACCGAACGCTCGGCACCGTGAGCCTGCTCGGCCCCGTGCGGATGGACTACTACAAGGCGATCCGTTCGGTCCACTCGGCCGCGGCGGAGCTCTCACGCTTCGTCGAGGACGTCTATGAAGAGAGCTAGCGCCGCCTGATGGCAACGACGGGAAAGGACTACTACGAGCTGCTCGGAGTCGGGCGTGACGCGACCGAGCAGGACATCAAGGGCTCGTTCCGGCGGCTGGCCCGCGAGTTGCACCCCGACGTGTCCGAAGCGCCCGACGCAGGAGAGCGGTTCCGCGAGGTCGCGGAGGCGTATCAGGTGCTGTCCAACTCGGAGACGCGGGAGGTGTACGACCGCTACGGCCACGCCGGCCTCCGCGGCGGCGGCTTCACGCCTGGATCGTTCGACTTCGGCAGCCTGTCGGACATCTTCTCGGCGTTCTTCGGCGACGACCTCTTCGGCGGGGCCGCGAGACGCGCGCGCGGCGCGGACATCGCCTCCGAGGTGGAGATCGAGCTCGTCGAGGCTGCGCGCGGGGCAACGCGCGACGTCCCCTTCCGCGTCAGCGTCCCGTGCGAGCGCTGCAACGGAAGCGGCGCCGAGCCTGGGACGAGCCCCGTCACGTGCCCGACGTGCGACGGCGCGGGCCGTATCCAGCAGGTCTCGCGGAGCGTGTTCGGCGAGTTCGTGCGCACGCAGGCGTGCCCGCGCTGCGGCGGCGCCGGGCGCATCGTGACCACCCCCTGCACGACGTGCGACGGCTCCGGTCGCGACGTGCAGGAGCGCCGGCTCGCCGTGACGATTCCGCCCGGCATCCACGACGGGCAGCAGATCCGCATCAGCGGCGAGGGCCACGCCGGCCAGCTCGGTGGGCGCGCCGGCGACGTGTACGTCCGCGTGCGCGTCCGGACCGATCCGCGCTACGTGCGCGAGGGCGACGACATCTTCTCCACCGTCGATCTGAACGTCGTCGAGGCCGCGCTCGGCAAGACCGTCACGGTCGAGACGCTCGAGGGCCCAGTCGAGCTCGAGTTCGCGGGCGGGACGCAGCCCGGCGAAGTGCGCGTCCTCCGGGGCAAGGGAATGCCGGTGCTGCAGGGCTTCGGGCGCGGCGATCACCGGGTGCTCGTCAACGTCGCGGTGCCGCGCTACCTCACGGACGAGCAGCGGCGCCTGCTCGAGGAGTTCGAGCGCCTCTCCAGCGACGAGACGTACAGGCACGACGAAGGCTTCTTCGAGAAGCTGAAGAGCGCGTTTCGCTGAGACGGGTCGCCGTTCGTGTTCCGCTCGAGCGCGCCGAGCAGGCCCGCGCCGAGTGGATCGAGCGCTTTCCCGAGGGCTTCGAGGAGCGCACCCGCGGCTCGGAGCTCGAGCTTGCCGCGTACACCGAAACCGAGCCTCCGCCTGGAGCGCTCGTCGAGGAAGTCGAGCCTGGCTGGGAGGACCGCTGGCGCGAGTTCCACCGCGCGGTTCGCGTCGGGCCGCTCTGGATCGGGCCGCCGTGGCAGCTGCCGCCGCGCGACGTCGTCCCCGTCGTGATCGATCCCGGTCGCGCGTTCGGCACCGGCGCGCACCCGACGACGCAGCTGTGCGTCGAGCTCGTAGCCGAGCGCGAGCCGGCGAGCCTGCTCGATGTCGGTTGCGGCTCGGGCGTGATCGCGATCGCCGCGGCGCTGCTCGGCTTCGCGCCCGCGGCCGCCGTCGACATCGACCCCGCCGCGGTCGACGCGACCGCGCGCAACGCCGCCGCGAACGGCGTCGACGTGGACGTCCGGCAGCTCGACCTCGCGACCGATGCATTGCCGGCCGCTGATGTCGTGGTGGCGAATATCTCCTGCGAGCTCGTGGAGACCGTGCTGAGTCGCACCGACGCGCGCGTCGTCATCGCCTCCGGTTACTTCGAGCGCGACGACCCAGAGCTCCGCGCGTACCGGCGGCGCGAGCGTCGGGTCCGCGAGGGCTGGGCCGCCGACCTGCTCGAGCGCTCGGAGTAAAGTCTCGCCGAATGGCGACGTTCGGCGTCCGCTTTCTCGGCTGCAAGGTTTCGCACCTCGACGCGCAGGAGGTACGCGCGCGCTTGCTTGCCGACGGACACAGCGAACGCGAGGGCGGGGCGGACGTTGCCGTCGTCAACACCTGCTGCGTCACGCACGAGGCGCTCTCGAAGTCGCGCCAGGCCGCTGCGCGCGCGGCGCGCACACACGAGCGCGTCTACGTCACGGGTTGCGCCGCGAACCTCGAGGGCGACCAGTTCGCCGGCCTGCCGCAGAACGTCGTCGTCGTGCGTCGCCGCAGCGAGGAGACACCGGCCGCGGTCGCGGCGGGCGTGGGCGCGCTCGGCTGCGTGCAGGACGACGCACGCCTCGACCGGGTGCGTGCGTTCGTGAAGATCCAGGACGGCTGCAGCTTCTCGTGCAACTTCTGCGTCATCCCGCTCGTCCGCGGCGGCACCAGGAGCCGCAGCGCCGCGGCCGTGCTCCGCGAGATCCGACGTCGCGTCGCACAGGGACACAAGGAGATCGTGTTCACCGGAATCAACCTCGGCTGCTTCCGCGACCGCGAGTCCGGCTA
>WNGE01001659.1_pt1 | contig 28898 bp, 26 predicted proteins | sample 5400651 | NCBI WGS metagenome assembly WNGE01 (sample SAMN13153370, study PRJNA577476) | soil metagenome | isolation source: 60 cm soil or saprolite under grassland replicate 2 | place: USA:California | collected 2016-06-15
TGCAGGATCGCATCGAGGAACCGGTCCCGGTAGTCGAGGACGATGAAGCCCTCCATGCGGCCCCGCTGCGGGATCAGATTGACGATGTTCCGAGGCCCGGGTGCGAACTCTGCCGTGTCGTACTGCGAGATCGCGCCGCACAGCACAACGCGCGCATGGAGACTGATCTGCGCCAGCGCGGCGTCGAGGATGTCGCCGCCGACGTTGTCGAAGAACACGTCGATGCCGTCGGGGCAAGTCTCGCGAAGCCGCGCGCTGACGTCCTGGGACTTGTAGTCGATCCAGGCGTCGAAGCCGAGCTCGTCTGTGAGCCACGCGCACTTCTCGGGGCCGCCGGCGATGCCGACGACCCGGCAGCCAATGATCTTGCCGATCTGGCCCGCGACCGAGCCGACCGCACCCGCCGCGCCCGACACCACCAGCGTTTCGCCTTCCTGGGCCTGACCGACGTCGAACAGGCCGAAGTACGCGGTGAGTCCCGTTACACCCAACACGCTTAGGAACGCGGTGATCGGCTCCCGGCGGGGAACCGTCATCATTCCCTCGGGGTCCTTGCCGGCGATGCAGTAGTCCGACCACCGCATCATACCCAACACGAGATCGCCTTCCTGGTAGTCAGGATTGCGCGACCGCACGACCTCGCCGAGCCCACCGGCGCGCATGACGTCGCCGACGTGGATCCCGGGCACGTACGTGTCGACGCCGTTCATCCACACCCGGATCGCCGGGTCGAGCGACAGGTACAGCGTCCGCACGAGCGCCTCGCCGTCAGCAGGCTCGGGCACCGGCGCGTCCACCAGCTCGAAGTCGTTGTCCTTGAGCGCACCGACCGGATGCGCGGCCATCTTGATCACACGCTGGGTCGTCGCGGGTGCATCCGTCGTCACGAAGACTGCTCCTCTGGGAGCTCGATGCGCGCCAGCCACAGCCCAGGGGCCTCGAGCTCCGCCGGGGTCGGCAGCATCCGCTCGGCTTCCCACAGTCGATTCAGCCCCTCAGGGCCGGCCCGCTCGATGACCCCGCGGCAGAATGCCTCGCCCTGCTCGTAGTGGTGACGCTCGAGCTTCAACCCGAGCAGGTCCTCGATGAACCGCTCCGCCTCACCCCGCTCCACGCGGTGCCGCTGCATTGCCTCATGGATCTGCGCGAACGTCGGGATCAGCCGGGCGCCGACCCGCTCCAACACCGAGTCGGCGTAACCCTCGAGGACCGAGGTGAGCAGTTGCAGCTGCCGGCGCGGCTCTTCTTGACGTGGCGACCGCATCGCGCCGAGAAGCGCGTCCGGTTCTTCGGCGATCTTCTCGAACGACGACGGGTCGTTCGGATCGATCTCACCGAAGCGTGACTCGAGGGCACTGGAATCAACTTCGTACGCGGAGACGTACTCGGTCGACAGACGCACCAACCGCTCACGCACCCACGGCCTGGATCGCTCGGCCGCATGCACCACCTCGTGGAGCGCGAGATAGAAGCGAAGATCGGCGCGTTCGAGCGACCACGCCTCCTCGAACGCATCGATGTTCTGCACGACGAAGCACAGGCTCGGCTCGTCACTCGTGGGAAGGGGAAGGTCGTAGCGCCCCAGCGCGTGCTGAGCGAGGTATCCGATCATCGATCCGGCCTGCATTCCCAGCAATGCAGGCGCCAGCATCTGCATGATGCTCCCGAGCATCTCCGGGCCGAACGGGCTCGCCCCGGCCGGCCCTCCGGGCGCGCCGGGTGCGCCGGGCTCGCCGGACTCGATTTCCCCGGGCTCGCCACCCGCTCCTGCCTCGCGCATCGCCTTGCCGAGGGTGGTGGCGAGCGCCTCGAGCACGGGACGCAGCGCGTCGAGGTGGAGCGCGGCCCATTCCTGCGGACCGACCGTGCGCAACGGTGCGGCGAACGTCGCCGTCAGACCCGTCTCGGCGACCACGTGAGTCTGGGCCGCGCGCGCGAGCTCGTCGAACTGCGCGTGCGCAGCAGGGTCGACCGGACGCTCGGTGCCACCTTCCACCGCGACCCAGGCCGCGATCTGCCGAGCGACCTCCCAGTTCACCGGGCCTTGCGACTGGAGCATGCCCATGAGCTGGGCGAGGTCGAAGGACCCGCCTCCGAACGGCATCCCCGGGAGCCCCGGCCCCGACGGACCACTCGGCGGCCCTGGCTTGTCAGGTTCGTCGGGATCGCCAGGTTGAGGGCGGTCGTCCACGCGGCCAGTCTATGGACGTGGTTGCGATTGCCGTTACCGGTGCGTCGGGTCTGGTGGGCCAGCGGCTCCTCTCGCGGCTCGCCGATGACGAGCGGGTGACGCGCCTCATCGGCCTCGACGTCCGAGATCCTCGTCGCCGGGCCCGGGGGCTCGAGTTCCAACGCGTCGACATCGCCGGCGCCGAGCTCAAACCGCTGCTCGAAGGGGTCGAGGTGGTCGTGCATCTCGCGACCGTCGTCGATCCGATCCCCGACGAAGCGCACATGGCGCGGGTCAACGTCGAGGGAACACGGCGGGTCCTCGACGCCGCCGCGGCCGTCGGCGCGCGCAAAGTCATCCGTGTATCGAGTGCAGCGGTCTACGGCGCTTGGCCCAACAACCCGGTGCCACTGACCGAGGAGGCCACGCTGCGACCGAACCCCGGCTTCGCGCCCGCAGTGCACGCAGCCGAGGCCGAACGTCTTCTCGCCGAGTGGCGTGAAGAGCACCCGGCGGTCATCGTCACGACCCTGCGCTCGGCACCCGTGCTCGGCCCGGGCGCAGAGCGCCTGCCGTCGCGTCTGCTGCTGGGCCGGCCACCGCTGCGGGTGCGCGGGGCGACCCCGCCGCTGCAGGCGGTGCACGTCGACGATCTCGTGTCAGCGCTGCAGCTTGCCCTGGCGAATGACCTGCCGGGCACGTACAACGCGGCCGCCGATTCCTGGCTGAGCGCGGACGACGTCCGCGCCTTGCTGCCTCGCTCGTTCCTGCCCGCGTTGCCGGCCGAGCTGCTCGAACGGATCCTGCGGCGCCTGTGGGCGAGTGGCTTGGGCGACATCCCGCCATCGGTGGTGCCCTACCTCGTGCACCCGTGGGTCGTCGCCAACGACCGCCTGAAGGCCGCCGGCTGGCGTCCCCGGCACACCAACGAGGAGGCCATCGTCGAGGGCCTCGACGCCCTAGCGCCGCCGTCCCACGCCGTGCGCTACGTCACCGCCGCCGCGCTCGCGGCCGCGCTCGGCACCGCGGCAGGATTGCTGATTCGTCGGCGGCGCCGGCGAACCGCCTAAACGGCAGAGCGACCGCTACGCGCCGGCCGGGCTCAGGTTCGCGCCGCGCCAGTCGTCCCACTCGGCGGTGAAGTAGCGCACGCGCGTCTTCTTGTACTCCTTGATGGACCAAAGCAGCGCGTAGTCCTCGACGCCGGTCTCGGAGCGGATGGCGGCGATCGTCTGCTCGCAGTCCCGGGCGTTGTGCCCGTGCACCATCGTGAAGACCGAGTACGGCCAGTCCTCATAGGTGGGTCGCCGGTAGCAGTGGCTGACGAACGCGAAGCCCGCCATCCTCGGCCCGAGATCCTCGAGCTGCTGTTCCGGCACCGCCCATACGCCCATCGCGTTGGCCTTGTAACCGGCGCTGCGGTGGTTCATGACGGCGGCGAAGCGTCGCATCAGCTTGCGTTCCTTGAACGACCGCAGGGCGTCGAGCAGGGTCGCTTCGTCGGTCCCGATCAGGTCGGCCTCGGCCGCGAACGGGCGCTCGACGAGCGGGAGGTCCTCCTGGGTGACGCTGATGGCGGCGAGATCGAGGTCAGACAGCTCCGGAGCCTCCATGTGCTCCTTGCGCTCCGGACGCTCGTGCTCCTCGACCTCGGCGCGCGCGTCGGCGGCGGTCTGCCCCGTCATGTCGAGCTTCACACCGATCTTGTAGAGCTTGAGTGTCGGGAGCTTGCGCGTCACGAGCGCCCCGGACTCGCGGTGCAGCACGTCGATGTGGTCGTCGAGCGAGTCTCCCGGTGGCACCGCGATCGTGTACCAGAGGTTGTAAGCGTGGTTGCGCTTGTAGTTGTGGCTCACACCCGGGTGCCGGCTGATCACGGCGGCCGCCTCGTCGATCCGGTCAGGCTCGGTCTTCGCCGCGACCAGGGACGATCCGTAGCCGAGGGCGCGGGTGTCGAAAATGGCCGAGAGCTGGCGCAGCACGCCGACGTCTTTGACGTGCGCCACGCGTGCCCGCACGTCGGCTTCGTCGATGCCGAGTCGCTGCCCGAGGACGGCGTACGGGCGCGGCTCGAGGGGGAAGTCCCACTGGACGGCGTTCAGCAGCTCGCGATCGGCGTCCTCGAGATCCTCGACGCGCAATTCTCCGACGCGTGGTTCTTCGAGCAGCGGTTCCTCGCTCACGCTCATACGACCCATCGTACGGGGTGGGTAGAACCGGGCAAATCAGGGCGCGTTGCCGGGCGCGGCGGCCGACGTCGTCGAGCCCGCGTCCATCTGGTCACCGAGCCTGACGGCGACGTGCCGCTTGCCACCTTCTCGATACAGCGTGAGCTCGAGCTTCTCGCCGGGCTTGCGCCGCCCGATCTCGGCCATCAGTTGCGGCATGCTCGCGATGGCCGTCGTCGAGTTCCCGATGCGGAAGTCGACGAGCACGTCGCCGTGCGCGAGACCAGCGCGGTCAGCCGGGCTCCCGGTCACCACGCCTTGCACCTGCGCGCCACCACCGGCCCGGTCGGTGGCGTCGGTGGCGAGGACGCCGAGCCAGCCGTGCCGCGCCCGGCCGCCCGCCAGCAGCTGCGCCGAGACTTCGCGCGCTTGGTCGATGGGCAACGAAAACCCGGCCGTCGACGCGTCAGGGGGTACGACGAGGATCCCGACCACCGCTCCTTGACTGTCGACGAGCGCTCCGCCGGAGTGTTCTTCGCTCGCGGTCACGTCGGTCTCGAGGAGTCCCGGTACCGCCACACCTTGACTCCAGACGAACGCGCGGTTGAACGACGCGATCTCGCCGACGTCGACCCAACGCTGGCCGGACGCCGAGCTTGCGACCCCGATGACCTGCTGCCCGACGGACAGCTCAGCGGACTCACCGAGCTTCGCCGGACGCGTGCTCGCCTCGTCAACGGCGAGGAGCGCCAAGTCGCTCACCGGGTCGCGCCCCACTTCGGTGGCGGGCAACACATGGCCGTCGGCGGTGACGACGGAGATCGCGCTGACACCCTCGAGAGCGTGCGCGCTCGTGACGACCTGACCGGGCTGCACGCATACGCCCGACGCGCGTCCCGTCTGATCGCCCCGCGTCAAACGGATCGCGACCACGCTCGGTGCCACCGCTGACGCGATCCGCTGGACGACGGTGCTGTGCGCTGCGGGCCGCACCGAGCGGGCGCTGTCGCCGAGGTTCACCGCCAGCGCGACGACGGCCACCGCGGCCACGACTCCTACGCCCACCGCGAGCGCAGCCCACCGCGCCCGCCGTCCCGACGCGGGCCGGTCCCGGGCGACGAACGCCGTCATCTCCGACGGATGCACCCAGACCCGATCGGACGGGTCGGGCGGCGGCCCGCCGGCGCGCTCGTCCTCCGGGTCGTCGCCGGGCATCACGACTCCTCGCTTGCTTGCTTGCTGCCCCCTCGCCGCGGCGCAGTGTACGGCCGCGTTCTTCGTGGCAGGTCGCGCCCTCACGATGGATCGCCGACGTCAAGGGTCGCTGGGGCTGCAGGGGTGAATCACTACGATGACTTGTGTGCTCGCGCCTCCTGCTGGTCGCGACTGGGTTTTGCTGACGTCGCTTCCGCTTCCTGTCGACATGGCCACGGCGTGGGCCACGACACCCGGCAGCGGCGCGGTCGTGTGCTTCCAAGGAGTCGTGCGTGAGCACTCGGAAGGACGAGACGGCGTACGCGGGCTGACGTACGAGGCTTACGAGGAGGAGGCGACGCGCCGTTTCGCCGAGATCGCAGCCGAGACCAGGCGTCGCTGGCCCGACGTCGAGCGTCTCGCCCTCCTGCACCGTGTCGGCGATCTTGCCCTCTCGGACACGTCGGTCGTCGTGGTTGCATCGGCGCCGCACCGTTCCGAAGCGTTCGAGGCCGCTCGGTTCTGCATCGACACACTGAAGGAGACCGTCCCGATCTGGAAGCGTGAGCACTGGGACGGCGGCTCCGACTGGCCCGAGCACTCGCAGCCGGCCCGCCCCGTTCGCAACAAAACCAGATTCGGGTGATCGACGCTGGCACGCGATCTCGCCATCGACCTCGGTACGGCGAACACGCTCGTCTATTCACGGGGCGAAGGCATCATCGTCAACGAGCCGACGGTCATCGCGCTGAACAGCCGTACGAACGAGGTGTTGGGGATCGGGCACGACGCGTGGCAGATGATCGGCCGCACCCCCGGCTACATCGTCGCCGTCCGCCCATTGCGCGGTGGTGCCATCACGGACTTCGAGATCACCGAGCGGCTCATCCGCATGCTGTTCCACCGCGCCGGCGTGTCTCGCTTCTACCGAACACGCGTGCTGATCTGCGTGCCCTCGGCGATCACACACGTCGAGCAGCGCGCCGTGCTCGAAGCTGCCCGCCGGGCGGGGGCGGCGCAGACGTTCCTCATCGAGCAGCCGATGGCAGCCGCCATCGGCGCGTCGTTGCCGATCCACGAGCCCCTCGGCAACATGATCGTCGACGTCGGAGGCGGGACGTCGGAGGTCGCGGTGATCTCGCTCGGCGGCATCGTCTCGCTGGAAGCCGTCCGAGTCGGCGGCTTCGACATGGACGCCGCGATCGGCGCGTACGTGCGACGCGAATACGGTGTGGCGATCGGTGAGCGAACGGCGGAGGAGATCAAGCTCGCCATCGGATCGGCCTTCGCGGAAGGCGAGCAGTACAAGGCGGAGGTTCGCGGCCGCGACCTGACCACGGGCACGGCCAAGGTCGTCGTGCTGAGCCCGGAAGAGGTACGCGACGCGCTCGAGGAGCCTCTCCGGGCGATCATCGAGATCGTCGTGCGTGCGCTGTCGCAGACGCCGCCCGAGCTCGCGCAGGACCTCATCCTCCAGGGCGTCCACCTGGTCGGCGGTGGCGGCCTGCTGCGCGGCATGGACCAGCGCCTCTCGAAGGAGACGGCGCTGCCCGTCCACCTCGTGAACGCGCCGCTCGAATGCGTTGTGCACGGCGCCGGCCGCTGCCTCGAGAGCTTCGACCGGCTCAAAGAGATGTTCATGGTCAGCCCGCGCGCGTAGGGCTGGGCGCCGCACACCCGCGCGTGAACCGAGCGTCGCTCCGCTGAAGGAGATAGCAGCGCCACCAGCGGCGGTAAGGGCGGCCAAGGCGCCAACAAGGGATTCGAAGGCGGCGGCGGCGGCGGTGGCGGTCTGCTCGGTGGCGGCGGCGGTGGCGGCGAGCCCCTCAACACCGGCGCCGGTCGTGGCGGCGGGTCGAGCCTCGCCCCGGCCGGCGGCAGTATCGCGGACGGCGCCTGCACGGGCGACGGGTTCGTGGTCATCACGTTCAACCCGCCTGCGCCCGCCAAAGCAGAGCCAGTACCTGCTGCACCGGGGGCTCCTCCTCCACCCGCGGCGGTCGTCGTGGTGCGGCCCGGTTTGACCGGCTGACGCGACTACCCCGCCAGCAGATCCTCGGCCGCCTGGCGGACCTGCCAGTCGCGGTCCTCGAGGGCAGCGTGGAGCGTCGCCTCGACCTCGGGGCCATCGAAGGGAGCGAGCGCGAGGACAGCGCGGCGGCGGACCGCGGGCTTGTCGCCGCACGCCGCGAGCACGGCCGGCAGCCCGGCCGGGTCGCCGAGCGCGCCGAGGGCGGCGACCGCCGCCTCACGCGCCAGCGGGTCGTCATGGTCAGAGGCGACCGCAGCCAGCGCCGGAACCGCGCCGGCGCGTACCGCGGCAGGCCCGAGCTCTCCCAACGCCCAGGCCGCCGCCTCCGTCACCGTGACGTCGTGATCGGCGAGCAGCGCGAGCAATGGCCGCGCCGGCGCGCCGATCCCCGGGGCGAGGTCAGCCGCGCGCCGACGCACGCCCGGTGCCGGGTCACCGAGCGCCCGTCGCCAGACCGCAGTGGCTCGCCGCCGCCCACCGGCGCGCGCGAGCGCGCCCAGGGCCGCCACTCGCACACGTGCGTCGGAATCGTGCCGCGCGATTCGTTCCAGCTCCGCCGGTGCACCCGCCGGCAGGCGCTCGCGCAGACCGAGGGCGGCCAAGTCGGCAGCTCGTTGGACGGCCGACCGATCGTCGGCGTCGCTGTTGCCGAACGCTCGCGTTGGGACACGATCCGCGCCTATAGAGCCACATCTTGTCCCAACGCAGGACGCGGGGCGCGCCCGTCGACGCGGTTGGTGCATGGCAGGCTCTGTCGATGAACGAAGACCGGGGCGCTTCGGCGCCGCCCCCGCCGGTCCCGACGGCTCCACCGGGTCCGCCGCCTCCACCGCCGCCGCCTGTGCCGTCGAAGCGGCGCCGGCGGCCGCTCGTCACCCTTGGGACTGTCGCCGGCGTCATCGTGGTCCTCGTGATACTGGCCGGCACGCTGATTCGACTGCCGTATGTCCTCATCTCGCCGGGAACCGCGCAATCGGTCGGACGCGTCGTGAAGATCGACGGTGCGGAGACGTTCCCGCACCGCGGCCAGCTGCTCTTGCTCACGGTCTCGGTGTCGAGAGATCGCCCCAACGCGTTCGCGGTCCTGTCGGGGTGGCTCGACGAGAACACCGATGTCGTCCCCGAGGACGAGGTATTGCAGGGCAAGTCACGCTCGGAAGACCAGCGGCTGAACAAGCTCGAGATGGCCGATTCACAGATGACGGCCAAACGCGTCGCGCTGGAACGTCTCGGTTACCCGGTCCCCGTGACGGGCACGGGTGCGGCGGTTACCGGCGTGCAGAAAGGCTCGCCCGCCGACGGGAAGCTCGAGGTCGGCGACGTCATCACGGCCGTTGACGGCCGGCCCGACACGCTGTCCGAGCAGGTGGGCCCGATCGTTCGCAGCCGGCCCCCGGGTCAGCCCGTCACGTTCACGGTCGACAGGAACGGCGCGCCCGTCGACGTGATGGTCGACACGCGGGCGTCCGAAGGGGGCACCTGCCCGGGTAGCGCGCAGGTCGGCGTCACGACCAGGACTCGCAACGAGAAGTTCGATTTCCCGGTCGACGTGAAGATCGATACGGGCAAGATCAGCGGGCCGTCGGCCGGTCTCGCGTTCACCCTCACGATCATCGACGAGCTCACGCCGGGCGACCTGACCGCGGGGAAGAGGGTGGCGGTGACGGGCACCATCGAGCCCGGCGGCGCAGTCGGTCCTATCGGGGGCGTGGAACAGAAGGCGGTGACGGCCGACCGGGCCGGGGCCAGGCTGTTCCTGGTCCCAATGGCCGAATTGAAGGACGCCCGTGCTCGCGCCGGCGACATGAAGGTCGTGGGCATTCGGACGCTCGACGACGCCCTCACCGAGCTCACCAAGTTCGGGGGCGAGGCCAGCCTGCCGCCGCCCCAGCCCTCCCCGACCTGTTGACGACGCCCCTAACATTCCGCGGCAATGGCCAGCAACGACGCGCCGTCCCAGCCGTCAGCCGCTGGTTCGCTGACGGCCGACCAGATCGAGGGGCAGGGGTTCTCGCGAGCACGTAAGGGCTACGACGAGAACCAGGTACGCGAGTTCCTACGGCAGGTCGCCGACGAACACGAGGCGCTGAGCCTGCGGATCGCCGAACTCGAAGAGAAGCTCCGTCACCCGAGTGTCCCGTCGGAGCAGCAGCTTGTCGACCTGGTGGGTGAAGAGGTCGCGCGCACACTCCACTCGGCACAAGAGTCGGCTGACGACGTCATGAACCGAGCGCGCGTGCGCGCCCGCCGGATCGAGCACCAAGCGGCCGAAGACGCCCAGCGCCTCCGTGCCGAACAACTCGAGCAGAGCACCCAGGATGCAAGAGCGATCGTCGAGGCAGCGCGCGAGCGCGGCCGCGAGATGGTCGCCGAAGCCAGGCTGTTGCGGGAGCGCGTGATCACCGACCTCAACCACCGGCGCGACATGCTTCGTGCATACATCGAGCAGTTGCGCGCCGACCGCGATCGCTTCGCGAACACGTACCAAGCCGTGCGCCAAGCTGTCAGCGACGCGCACGAGGAGCTGGTGCGTTTCGAGGCAGGGCGACCGTTCCCGCCGGTTCCCGTCGAGGCCGGTCCTACGGCGACCCTTCCCTCCGAGAGCGCGCAGCGGGAAGGGCCACCCGAACGCGAGCCGCGACCGTCCGAGACGTCGCCGGCTACCGGCATCGGCCTGGGCGAGCTTCCCGGACGCCGGGAGCCGGTGCCGCCGCTCGCGCCGCGTAGCCGCAAGCCGGAACCGAAGGTGAAGCCGGCACCAAAGCCGGAACCCCAGACAGCGCCGAAGCAGGAAGCGAAGCCGGAACCGAAGCCGGCACCGAAAGCAGAGCCGAAGCAGGAACCGAAACCGGAACCGAAACCGGAACCGAAGCCGGAACCGAAGGCAGCACCAGAACCGCAAAAAAAGCCGGCAGCGGCGCCGGTACCGACCCTCGAGCTCGGCTCGGAGCTCGAGGCGGAACCGGCACTCGACCTCGAGCCGGAACGCGCGCTCGACCTCGAGCAAGAGCTCGCTGACGCGTTGCCGGAGCCCGAGTCGGAGGGGGGCGGAGACGTCGACGCCCTCTTTCAGCGCATTCGGGCCGGACGAGACCAGGCGAGCAGTCCGACGGCCGACGTCGACGGCGCAGAGGGCACCAGTTCACCGCCGCCAGCGCCGGTGACCGACGCGGTCACGCGGCCCGAGACCGAGAAGGACACCGAGCTGCTGGCGAACCGCGACGAGGTGCTGATTCCGATCGCCGAGGATCTGCTCCGGCGCTGCAAGCGCGTCCTCCAGGACGAGCAGAACGAGGTGCTGGACGCCCTTCGCCGCCATCGGGGCCGGATGACGGCCGACAAGCTGCTTCCTCCCGACGCGGACCAGAGCGCGACCTGGGCGGAGGTCATGACGCCGGCGATCGACCAGGCGTATGTCGCCGGCCGCGCGTCGGCCTCCTCGTCGTCCGGATCGCCCGTCTTCAGCGCGCCCCGGCGCATCGTGACGGGACTGGTCGAGGTCGTCGTCACACCACTGCGCGAGCGTCTGCTCAGCGCGATCGAGCAGACCCTCGCCGACGACCCCAGAACGGATGCCGACGCGATCGCCCAGCGCATCGGCTCTCGCTACCGCGAGTGGAGGGGCCAGGAGCTCGACGGCCGTATCGGCGACGTGCTCGCCGCCGCCTACGCACGCGGCGTCTACGACGCAACGCCCGACGGGTCACGGCTGCGCTGGGTCCCGGCCGAGCCGGGTCAGTGTCCCGACGCCGAGGACAACGCGCTCGAGCCCACACTGCGCGGTGAGCGCTTTCCCACCGGCCAGCAGTTCCCACCCGCGCATCCAGGCTGCCGTTGCTTGCTCGTGGTCGTACAGGAGCGCTGAGCAGCCACTTCGCGACCCGGAATGTCGCAACCCCGGCAGTAGGCTGCGCCCGAAATGCGTGTCCCCACTACCGAACGTCGTCGGCGGAGCTTTCGCATCCGGGGCTGGATCATCGCGGGCGTCGTCCTGCTGCTGATCCTGCTGTTCAGCCTGCGCGGGCTCGCCGGCTTCTATACCGACTTCCTGTGGTTCGACTCCGTTGGTCAGGGCGGCACGTGGCGCGGGCTACTCACGGCCAAGATCGTTCCGGCGCTCGTGTTCACGGTCGTGTTTTTCGTGATCATGTTCGCGAACCTGTTGATCGCCGATCGCATCGCCCCCAAGTACCGGTCCATGGGCCCCGAGGACGAGCTCGTGGAGCGCTACCAGCAGTTCGTGGCGCCCTACCAGGGTCGGATCCGGGTGGGCATCGCCCTGTTCTTCGCGCTGATCGCAGGTGTCGGTGTCTCCTCGCAGTGGCAGGAGTGGGTGTTGTTCACCCACCGGGTCGATTTCGGCGTGAAGGACCCCCAGTTCAACCAGGACGTCGGGTTCTACGTCTTCCAGCTCCCGTTCCTGCGCTTCGTCGCCGACTGGCTGTTCGCCGGGCTCGTGATCGTGTTGCTGGTCACGGCAGTGGCGCACTATCTGAACGGCGGCATCCGGTTTCAGAGCCCATTCCAGCGGGTGACGCCGCAAGTGAAAGCGCACTTGTCGGTGATTCTCGCGGTGATGGCGCTGGTGAAGACGGCGCAGTATTACCTCGACCGGTTCAACCTCAACTTCTCCGAACGGGGTGTCGTCACCGGCGCCGGTTATACCGACGTCAAGGCGCAGCTCCCGGCCCTCAACCTGCTGATCTTCATCTCGATCGTGGCGGCGGGGTTGTTCATCTGGAACATCTGGCGACGGGGCTGGGTGCTTCCGATCATCGCCGTCGGCTTGTGGGGCTTCGTCTCGATCGTGATCGGTACGATCTACCCGGCCGGAGTGCAGAAGTTCCGCGTCGAGCCGAACGAGTTCCAAAACGAGCAGACGTACATAGAACGCAACATCGCGGCGACGCGCGCAGCCTTCGGGCTCAACAACGTCAACGCCCAGCCGTTCGACTACCAGCAGAACCTCGACGGCGCGACCGTCAGCCAGAACGCCGCCTCGATCGAGAACGCGCGGCTGTGGGATCCGGCGGTGACCAAGGCGACATACCAGTCGCTCCAAGGCCTCCAGACCTTCTACAAGATCGACGACGTCGACATCGACCGGTACAGGATCGGCGACCAGACGCGACAGGTCGTGCTCTCGGCGCGCGAGATCAGTTCCGGCGAGCTGCCCAGTCAATCCTGGGTGAACCAGCACCTGGTGTACACGCACGGATACGGCATCGTCGCCGCCCCGACGAACGCTTCGGCCGGGGGAAACCCCGATTTCCTCGCCAGCGGCATCCCGGTCGCAAAGGACGCGCCGATCACACTCAACGCGCCGGGCCTCTACTTCGGGGAGAACCAGCCTGGATACGCGCTCGTGGACGCCAAGCAGCGAGAGTTCGATTTCTCACGCCCAGGTCGCGCCGACGCGACGACACGCTACCGGGGCAAGGACGGCGTCAAACTCGACAACCCGTTCCGTCGGGCCGCCTTCGCGTTGCGGTTCGGCGACATCAACCCTTTGATCTCGGGCCAGGTCGACGGCAACACGAAGGTGTTGTACGTCCGTGACATCAAGGACAGAGTCGAGAAGCTCGCGCCGTTCCTCGACTTCGACGCCGACCCGTACCCCGTTGTCACGGGCGGGAAGGTCGTCTGGGTGCAAGACGCTTACACCACGACGAGCCGTTATCCATACGCGCAGAAGGTGTCGGGGCCCGGCGACAGCGGGCTGAGCCAAAGCTTCAACTACGTGCGCAACTCGGTGAAGGCAACGATCGACGCCTACGACGGGACCGTCCGCTTCTACGTCATCGACAACAAGGACCCGCTGATCCGCGCCTACCGCAAAGCCTTCCCTGATTTGTTCACGGACTTCGACAAGATGCCGGACGACCTCAAAACGCACCTGCGCTACCCCGAGGACCTGTTCCGGGTGCAGTCCGACGTATACGCGAATTACCACGTCACCGAGAGCCGGCGGTTCTACCAGGGCAGCGCCAAGTGGCTGTTGTCGCCCGACCCGGGCTCGGGCCAGCTCACCGCGGCGCAATTGCGTGCGGTGTCGGCGGAGCCCGGCCGACGGGGCGCAACGTCGACCGGCGATCGGATGCGGCCCTACTACCTGAACATCACTCTCCCGGGCGAGCAAGAGCCGAGCTTCATCATCCTCCAGCCCTTCGTGCCCGTCTCAGCCGGGAACAAGCAGACGCGCCTCGTGTCCTTCATGGTGGCGCGGTCGGACCCGCGCAACTACGGCCAGATGACCGCGTTCGAGATGCCGCAGGGCGAAAACGTGCTCGGGCCCGTGCAGATCGACAACCGGATCAAGAGCACGGCCGAGATCTCCCGACAGCTCACGCTGCTCAATCAGCAGGGCTCGACCGTGATCCAGGGCAGCTTGCAGCTGATCCCGGTGGGCAACTCGCTCCTGTACATCCGGCCCTTCTACGTGCAGGGCGCCGGGGCGTCGAGCTACCCACAGTTCCGGTTCGTCGTCGTCGCCTACGGCGACCAGGATCCGATCCTCGCCCCGAGCGTCGACCAGGGCCTCCAGATCCTGTTCGGGCAGGCACCGCCCGAGACCGCGCCGGGCGGCGCGGCGCCGGCACCGGCGCCGCCGGCCGGGGGCAACGTGCAAGACCTGCTGAACCAGGCCGCGACCAGGTACCAGCAGGCCCAGGACGCGTTGCGGCAAGGGAACCTGGCCGAATACCAGCGGCTGATCAACGAGGTCGGCGACCTCATCAACCGGGCCCAGCAGGCCGCCGGTGGCGGCGGGGGTGGAGGCTCGGGGGGCAGCACGACCACGACGTCGGCGCCGGCCCAGCAGACGGCAGCCGGTCCCTGAGTCCCCCGGACGGGCGACGGGGAAGACTGAGGCAGAGGGCCCGGGAAGCCCCGGGAAAGCAGGGGAATTGTTGGGTCTCCCCCCGGATTGTTACTATGCACGTAGTGAAAATCCCGGGGCCCCCTGCCCGGGCTGAAGTCGCATCCAAGTGGGGCCACAGACCGCCACCCGCTGGGGGAGGCGAGGACGCATGGCAGTGAGCGGAATCGATCTCGGCAAGTACAAGCTCGGTTGGTCCGACGCCGAGCACTACATCAACAAGCCGAAGAAGGGCCTCAACGAAGAGGTCGTTCGCGACATCTCGCACTGGAAGTCCGAGCCCGACTGGATGCGCGACTTCCGGCTGAAGGCGCTGAAGCGCTTCGAGCGCAAGCCGATGCTCGAGTGGTTCGCCAAGAACATGCCCGACATCGACTTCGACGACATCTATTACTACCTGAAGCCGACCGACAAGCAGGTCGACGAGTGGGAGAACCTCCCCGAGGAGATGCAGAAGACGTACGAGAAGCTCGGCATCCCCGAGGCGGAGCGGAAGTTCCTCTCCGGTGTCACGGCCCAGTACGAGAGCGAGGTCGTCTACCACAAGAACCGCGAGGAGCTCGCCAAGCAGGGCGTCCTGTTCTCCGACATGGACACCGCGGTGCGCGACTGGCCGGAGCTCGTTCGCGAGCACCTCGGCACGGTCATCCCGCCGGGCGACAACAAGTTCGCCGCGCTCAACTCGTCCGTGTGGAGCGGCGGTTCGTTCATCTACGTGCCGCCGGGCGTGCACGTCGAGATGCCGCTGCAGGCGTACTTCCGGATCAACGCCGAGAACGCGGGGCAGTTCGAGCGAACGCTGATCATCGCCGACGAGGGCGCCTCGGTGCACTACGTCGAAGGGTGCTCGGCACCGGTCTACACGAGCGACTCGCTGCACTCGGCGGTGGTCGAGCTCATCGCCAAGCCCGGCTCCCGGATCCGGTACACGACGATCCAGAACTGGTCGCCGAACGTCTACAACCTCGTCACCAAGCGGGCGAAGGCCGAGCGTGAGGCCACAGTGGAATGGATCGACGGCAACATCGGCTCGAAGCTGACGATGAAGTACCCGGCCGTCGTGATGGTCGGCCCCAAGGCGCACGGCGAGGTGCTGTCGGTGGCCTACGCCGGCGAGGGCATGCACCAGGATGCCGGCGCCAAGATGACACACGTCGCGCCCGACACGACCTCGATCATCGAGTCGAAGTCGATCTCGAAGGACGGCGGGCGCACGACCTATCGCGGGCTCGTGAAGGTCGACGAGGGCGCGCACAACGTGAAGAGCCACGTGCGCTGCGACGCCCTGATCCTCGACGAGGACAGCCGGTCCGACACCTACCCGTACATGGAGATCGAGGAGAAGGACGCCCGCATCGGGCACGAGGCCACGGTCTCGAAGGTCGGTGAGGACCAGATCTTCTACCTGATGAGCCGCGGGCTGACCGAGCAGCAGGCGACGGCGATGATCGTCAACGGCTTCATCGAGCCGATCGTGAAGACGCTCCCGATGGAGTACGCCGTCGAGCTGAGCCGACTCATCGAGCTCAATATGGAGGGCGCGGTCGGGTAGATGACCGCGTTCACACCTGACGCCGCGCGCGCGCTCGGCGGGCCGGACTGGCTCGTCGAGCGTCGTCTTGCGGCGGCAGAACAGATCGACGGGATCGTCTGGCCGACGCCTGCGGACGAGATCTGGCGCTACAGCCGGGTCGACGAATTCGACCTCGACCGGTACCACCCCCCTTCGGCTGACGAGCTGGGTGAGCCCGGGCCCGAGACGGCGCCGGGTGGGGGTCCCGTTGCGGCCGAGGCGGGAGAGCGCGCGGGCCTCGTCGTCGTGCGCAACGGCCGCGTGGTGCACCACGAGCTCGACGACACGGTCGCGGCCAAGGGTGTGCAGGTGTGCGGGCTCGCCACGTGCGACGAAGCCGACATCGCCGCCGTGCTCGGCGCGTGCTCGCAGGCGTCGCCCGACGCGTTCACGATGCTGCACGACGCGTTTCTCGCCGGCGGCGCGTTCGTCAGGGTCCCGGCCGGCGTCGTCGTCGAGAAGCCGATCATCGTCCTGCACTGGTCGGAGGGCGAGGGGCTGGCGACATTCCCGCACACGCTCGTCGTGGCCGACGAGAGCGCCGAAGTGACGGTGCTCGACCGCTTCGGGTCGCCACACATCCCCGGGGCCGGCCACTTCGTCGACGCCGTGATCGAGCTGCTCGTCGGTGACAACGCCCGCGTGCGCTATCTGTCGGTGCAGGAGCACGGCCCGCAGACGTGGCAGGTGGCGTTGCAGCGGGCGCACGTCGGGCGCGACGCCTCGCTGCACTCGGCGGCGGTCGCGCTCGGCGGCGACTACGCGCGCCTCCGCAGCGAGTCGCTGCTCGACGGCGACAGCGGCGAGAGCGACCTCACCGCCGTGTACTTCGGCGACCGCAGCCAGATGCTCGACTTCCGCACCCTCCAGGACCAAGACGCGCCCAACACCCGCAGCGACCTGCTGTTCAAGGGCGCGGTCGAGGATCATGCGCACTCGGTGTACTCGGGGCTCATCCGCCTCCGGCCCGCGGCCCGTAAGGCGGTCGCCAGCCAGACGAACCGCAACCTCGTGCTGACCGAGGGCGCGGGCGCGGAGTCGATTCCCAACCTCGAGATCGAGTCCAACGACGTGAAGTGCTCGCACGCGAGCGCCGTCGGCCCCATCGACGAGGACCAGCTCTACTACCTCGAGAGCCGTGGGGTGCCACCCGAGGACGCCGAGCGGCTCATCGTGTTGGGGTTCTTCGACGACGTTCTCGAGCGGCTGCCGCTACCGACGCTCGTGCGGGCGCTCCGGCGCACCGTCATCGAGAAGATCGAGCGCCGCCATGGCTGAGACACGGGTGTGCTCGGTCAAGGACGTCGACCCCGGCTCGAAAAAGCGTGTCGACGTCGACGGCTTCAAGCTGTGTGTCGTGCGCATCGGAGACGACTTCTACGTGATCGACGACACCTGCTCGCATGCCAACTACTCGCTCTGCGAAGGCGACCTCTGGGAGGACGACCGCGAGATCGAATGCCCCAAGCACGGCTCGACGTTCTCGCTCGAGACCGGCGAGCCGCAGACGCTTCCTGCCACATCGCCCGTGCGCGTCTACGCCGTGAAGATCGACGGCGACGACGTGGTGGTGACCCTGCCGTGAGCGTGTTGCGCATGGAGCGATTGCGGGTCGCCGTCGAAGGGCGGGAGATCCTGCACGGGATCGACCTCGAGATCCGCTCGGGCGAGGTGCACGCGCTGATGGGTCCGAACGGGTCCGGCAAGTCGACGCTCGCCCACGCGCTCATGGGCCGTCCCGGGTACGAGGTGGTGGAAGGCTCGGTCGCGTTGGACGGCGAGGAGCTGCTTGGCCTGCCGACCTGGGAGCGAGCGGCCAAAGGGCTGTTCGTCGCCATGCAGTACCCGATCGCGGTGCCGGGTGTGCGCATGGTCGACCTTCTCGAGGCTGCGCTGCGCGGTCGTGGTGCCGAGCCGAACGGCCTCGGGGACCGCGTCCAGGCCGAAGCGGCGCGTCTCGAGATCGCCGAGCAGTTCCTGCGGCGGGGGGTGAACGTCGAGTTCTCGGGGGGCGAGCAGAAACGCGCCGAGACGCTCCAGCTCGCCGTGCTCGAGCCGAGGTTCGCGGTCCTCGACGAGATCGACTCCGGCCTCGACGTCGACGCGCTGCGCGACGTCGCCCGGCGCGTGGAGGCGATGACCGAGGAGCGCGGCCTCGGGGTGCTCGCGATCACGCACTACGCGCGCGTGCTCAGCGAGCTGCGCGCCGACCGGGTGCACGTGCTCATGGCCGGACGCGTCGTGACCAGCGGTGGGCCCGAGCTCGCCGACGAGCTCGAACGGGTCGGCTATGAGGGCCTGGCCGAGGAACTCGGTGTCGAGGCGCTCGCAGTCGAGGAGCCGGCTGAGGGCGACCCCTTCAAGGACACGACCACCGAGTCGAGTCCCTTCGCCGACCCCTTGGCATAGGAACTCCCGAACGACCTCGCAGTAGGCACGGAGCCGCTCATGGCGATCGAACGTCAGCCACCGTCTGAGCCTGAGCCGGCGGACGCCGATCTCGCCGAAGAGATCGACGCTGAACGCAGGCTGATGCGAGCGATCATCAAAGGCACCCTCATCGCCACGCCCCTGTCCATTGCCATCTGGATCGGGTTGATCTTTCTCGCGCTGCATGGCACCGGCACCGACTTGGCGGGCCCGCTGGCGATGGCGGCGGGAATCGGTGTCCTGACGGGGTTTTTCTTCGGCGCGTGGGGCGGCTTCGTCTCGAAGACCCACACGTTCGAGGAGCTCGATCGACGGAGCAACCTTCGACGCGCGCGCTCCGCCGAGAAGGCCCCCGAGTGACTTGGTGAGACCGTCAGCTGCGGCTAGCGGTTCAGTGCCTCGAGCATGGCCGGGGTGTCGATGTAGACCTGGAAGCGCACGACCTTCCCGTCCCGGAGCTTCCAGACGTGGACCTCGGGGATGTCGAAGGACGCGCCGTTCGCCAGTACCTTCCCTCGGGTGCGCCCGGACTGAACGACGTGGTCGCCCGCCGCGAACAACGACTCCGTGCTCACCTGCGACTCGATGTGCTCGACGAGCTTCAAGAAGAAGGTGAAAGCGCCGTCCTTCCCTTCGTACTCACCGCCCACGGGACGTCGGCGCTCTGCCGAACCACGACGTCGTCGGCGAACAGCTCCTGCATCACGCTCGCATCGCGATTCTTCATCGCGCCGTAGACCCGCTGGATGATGGCCATGTTTTCGTCTGGCACCCGCACAGACTGTCAGATCGGGACGGAGAGAGAACGTGATTCGTGACCGGTATCTACCGGCCGAGTTCGACGCTGAGCGGTACTCCGCCGACAACCTCTCCTACTGGGTTCCCCTCATGATCAGCCTCGGCCGCGTGGGTAGCGGCGATCGGGTCCTCGATCTCGGATGCGCCACCGGCGGGTTCACCGAGGCGATCGCCCAGGCGAGCGGCGCCTACTTGGTGGGATGCGACATGTCGCGGGCCATGGTCGAGTACGCACGGACCCATCGGGGCGGGTCCTGGGTGCGATGGGTCTGCGCGGATGCCGCGCGGCTGCCGTTCCTGAATCAATCATTCGACCGCGTTATCGCATCGTTCGTCATGCATCAGCTCCCAGACCGCGAGCGCGCGTTGCACGAGGTCGTGCGCGTACTCACGCCTCGCGGGGTCCTGCTCGTGCGTACGGTGACGCCCGAAGCCGCCGCACGCTGGATCCCAGCGCGGTTCTTCCCGTCTGTTGCGCGAGCGCAAGAGCGGCGGATGCCGCCGATCGACGAGCTCGTCGAGCTCTTCGTCGGTGTTGGCCTCGTCGGCACCGTTACCGAGTCGGTCGTCCACCGCAAGGAGCTCGCACTCGAGGACGCCGAGAGAGCCTTTCGTCGCGAGCTCGCCGATCGCTATCCATTCGTCGAATCCGGTGAGCAGGACGAGGGATTCGCACGCATGCGCGCGCACTGGTCGAGGCAACCGGACCCTTGTGTCGACGAGCGCGAGGTCACATTCGTGATCGCCTCGAAGCAGTAGAACGCGACCACCTCGCCGTCCCGAATCTCACGGTTCGTGGTCGCCAGATCACTCAGTGTACCTACTTCGCTTCGGGCGCGATTTTGGTCGCGAATTCACGTTGGGCGCGTTGCTTTCGCGAGTTCGACGCGATAGCAACCACGCCCGAGCCAGCAATGTGTGATTGATCGAACCGGAGACGCCGCCGCGGTTCGGGGGGCGGGCCGACGGCGAACGAGCGGCGACGCGCCACGTCGTCCTCGCTCGCTTGCGCGCACGCGACCGCGACTGTGGTCGGTGGTGGTTACTGTCGTCGCGATCGCGCTCACTTCCGCCTGTGTCGGAGCCGCGCCAACAAAGCCGCCGCCCCCACCGCCGCCACCACCAGCACCACCGCCTCCGCCACCGCCTGATCGTCCCTGGCCTCCGAACCAGTCGTTCGCCGGGCCGGCGTGCCTCGACAACCCGGGGGTCACGGACCGGGTTGCGTGCGAGAACACAGCCGCCGGTAACGACGCGTCGGAGTGGGATATCTCCGGCAGCGGTGACCCGAGCATCCAGGGCTTTGCGACGTCCATCAGCGTGAACCGTGGTGAAACGGTGCACTTCAAGGTCGATACCAACGCGAGCCTCTACCACTTCGAGATCTACCGGCTGGGGTACTACGGCGGCGCCGGGGCCCGGAAGGTCGCGGTCGTCCGCCCGACCGCCGCGTTGCCGCAAATACCAACCGGGCTGCGGGTTCACGCCCGGCGTCAACCTGGTCGACTGCGGGAACTGGTCCGAATCCGGGACCTGGGCCGTCCCAGCCAACGCCGCATCCGGGATCTACCTCGCCAAGCTCGTCCGCGACTCCGGCGATTTCGGATCGAGCCACATCGTCTTCATCGTGCGGGACGATGCGAGCTCGTCAGCCCTTCTGTACCAGACGTCCGACGCGACATGGCAGGCCTACAACAACTACGGCGGCTTCAGCTTCTACGAGGGCGGCGGTGGCGGTGAAAACGGCGCGCCGAAGATCAGCTACAACCGCCCATTCTTGACTCGGGACAGCGCATTCGGCCGAACCTTCCTCTTCGGTAGCGAGTACCCGATGGTCCGGTGGCTCGAAGCGAACGGCTACGACATCAGCTATTTCACCGATGTCGACACCGACGCCCGCGCCAATCTGCTGACGCAACACAAGGTCTTCATCTCGTCAGGACACGACGAGTACGTGTCCGGGGGTCAACGCGCCAGCATCGAAGCCGCCCTCGCGAGCGGCGTGAACCTGGCCTACTTCACGGGCAACACGATGTTCTGGAAGACGCGCTGGGAGAACAACCGTCGGACATTGGTCTGCTACAAGGAGGCGACGCAGAAGCTCGACCCGAGCCCGATCTGGACCGGTCTTTGGCGCGACCCGCGGCTCAGCCCTCCATCCGATGGAGGCCGCCCCGAGAATGCGCTCACGGGCGCCTTGTATTGCGCAACGCACCGACTTGACGATGACCATTCCCGCCGACGACGGGAAGATGCGGTTCTGGCGCAATACCTCGATCGCGCAGCAAGCGCCCGGCCAAGTGGCGAGCCTGCCGTTCCGCGTCCTCGGCCCCGAATGGGACGAGGCCATCGACACCGGCGGTGGCGGCGAGTTTCAAGCTCGCGGGCTCACCGCGACCGGTGCCGAGTTCCGTCCTCCCGGATTGGTCCACCTCTCGACGACGACTGCTCCCGGCGTCGGACCGTTGGAAGAGGGCCTGACGCGACCGGCCGGACCGGACGTCGGAGCGGCCGACCTGGGGCCGCCAACGCACCACATGACGCTGTACCGGGCGCCCAGCGGCGCGCTCGTCTTCAACACCGCCACCATTCAATGGGCGTTCGGCCTGGACGGGAACCACGACGCTCAGGCCCCCACGCCGACCGACCCTCGGATGCAGCAAGCGACGGTCAACATCTTCGCCGACATGGGAGTGCAGCCCTCCACCCTTCAGTCCGGACTCGTCGCGGCGAGCAAGTCCACCGATGCGACAAAGTCCACCTCCGTCGTCAATCCAATTCCGTCCGCGCAGGTCAAGCAGCCGGTGACGATCTCCGGGACTGCACAGGATTCCGGCGGTCTCGTCGGGGCGGTCGAGGTGTCCACCGACGGCGGTCAGACGTGGAACCCCGCTGACGGCAGAAGTCAGTGGTCGTTCCAGTGGACGCCCACCCAGACCGGCACGTTCACGATCCGCAGCCGCGCCACAGACGACAGCGCCAACCTCGAGCAGCCCGGCCCCGGCGTCACGGTGACGGTCGGGCCCTGAGCTCCGGAGGACGGCGCTCCCGCGGTCGAGCGCGCGCGAGCTATTGCGGCGGAGGCGACGGCTGGCCCGGCCCCGGGATCGGCTCCGGCGACGGTGGCGGCCCCGGGCTCGGCTCCAGTGGTGTCACCGATGTGATGTTGCCGGCCTTGCCGCCGATGACATGCACGACGTCACCGCGGTTCACGAGGTCGTGGAAGTACTCGGAGATGTGCATCGGAATGCGCACGCAGCCGTGCGACGCGGGCGAGGTCGGCACCGACTCGTAACCGTGCACGGCGATGCCCTTGTTGAAGTAGTAGGGGTTGTACAGCTGGCCGAGCGGCGACTTGTCCCACCCTTTGCGGAACTCGTAGAACGTGAACCGACCTGACGGTGTGTTGGCGTCCTCACAGACATGGCTCGTCGGGTTGTCGCGCGGCGTGTCGTAGCAGTAGTTCTCGCCTGACCCCGACGAGATGGTGGTCAAGAGCTTCGGCTGATAGGTCTCGTACAGCGTCAGCGTCTGCGATGTGATGTCGACCTCGGTCCGGTTCGGCTCCGGCGAGTCCACGAGTGGCTGGCGGTACTGGAACCAGTTCAGAGCGAACACCTCGCTCTCCGTGATGCGTCCCGTGGGGTTGGCGCCGTTGAGCTTCTGGAGCGCGTGGACCGCGTACACGGTCTTCTGGTCGTAGACACCGTCGATCGGTCCCGGGTCGAAGTGCAGGTCCGCCAGGCGCTGCTCGTACGCCTGCACCTCGGGTCCCCGCGAGCCGGGACCCACGACGCCGCCGGGCGGAGGCGGCAACGCCGCCCACGGCGGCTGGACGATGTCGGTCGGAGGGGGCGGCGGCGGGGGTGGCAGCGTCGTGGTCGTCGTCGTCGGTGCCGCCGTGGTCGTCGTTGGTTGCGCGCGTACCGCCGTCTCCTTGGTATCGCGCAACGCGGTGCCGGCGAAGGCGATGCCCGTCACCAGCAACGCGGCGGCGAATAGCGACACGATCACGGGAAGACGGAAGACCCTGCTCAGCGTGGAACTCCTCACGTCGCCGACGCGGCGGTCATCGTACGGGCCGGACCCGCCATCCGGCGCGCACGTCCTCTTTGACGTGCGGCGATCTGCCCGCGGGAAGTCCACTCGAACTTGACCGCGCAGTCAAGGGTATTAGGGTGACGCGGGATTCACGAACGACCGGGGGTCGCGGTGCGGTTCTTCTCGTTCCACCTGATGCCGTACACGCAGCTGGCGCCCGACTACGACGGGCCGGCGTGGGTGACATGTCCCAACGAGCTGTACGACCCGCAGGTCGGTCACGAGCTCTACAACACGTACCTCGACGAGCTCCTCTACGCCGAGGAGGTCGGCTTCGACGGCGTCTGCGTGAACGAGCACCACCAGAACGCGTACGGCAACATGCCGTCGCCGAACCTCATCGCGTCGATCCTCGCTCGCCAGACGAATCGCATCCGGATCGCCGTCGTGGGCAACGCCCTCCCGTTGTACGACCCGCCGACACGCGTCGCCGAGGAGTACGCCATGATCGACGTGATCAGCGGCGGGCGCCTCATCGCCGGCATGGTCGTCGGCGGCGGTCCCGAGTACTACTCGTTCTCGGTGAACCCGGCGCACGCCCGCGAGCGGTTCCAGGAAGCGCACGACCTCATCAAGAAGGCGTGGACGACCCCCGGGCCGTTCGAGTGGGTGAGCAAGCACTACCGCATCCGGTACGTCAACCCGTGGCCGCGGCCGTTGCAGCAGCCCCACCCCGAGATCTGGATCCCGGGCGCGGGCTCGCTCGAGACGATGGAGTTCGTGGCCCGCAACCGGTACGCCTACATGGGAATCCCGTACTTCCATCTCGACGTGTTCAAGCGGTACTTCTCGATGTTCCGGGACGCATGTGAAGCCGAGGGCTACGACGCCGATCCGCTCCAGGCGGGGTGGCTGGTGCCGATCTACGTGGCCGAGACGGACGAGCAGGCGCGGCGCGAGTACGAAGAGCACCTCTGGTACTTCGTGAAGCGGCTGCTGCCGGGCATCACGATCCAGCCGCCCGGCTACACGTCGGTCCGGTCGCTCGCGAGCATCCTCAAAGCCGCCGGGACGTTCATGCTCAACGTGGAGACCTGGGACCAGATCGTCGACGGCCGCTACGCGATCGTCGGTTCGCCCGAGACCGTCACCGAGCAGCTCGTCGACGCGCTCAGCGCGCTCGGCACCGGGAACCTGCTCGGCCTGTTCCAGCTCGGCAGCCTCCCCGACCACCTGACGCGCAAGAACATGACGCTGTTCGCGGAGCAAGTCATGCCCAAGCTGCGAGCGGAGTTTCAGGAGGGCAAGCCCGTGTACCGGCCGAAGGCGGCGGTGGCGTAAACGCCATGGCGCAGACGCTCACCGAGGAGCGCGTCGACGCGCCCATCGGCAAGATCCAGGTGTTCCGGGCGGGGTCGGGGGCGCCGCTCGTGTACCTGCACTCGGCCGGCGGCGAGGCGACGAACCCCGCGCTCGAGGACCTGGCGGACTCGTTCGCGGTGACGGTGCCGGTGTTCCCCGGTTTCGGAGAGTCGGAGGGCATCGACCAGATCGACGACATGGAGGACGCCGTCTTCCACTTGCTCGACGTGTGGGAGCTGCTGGGCCTGGACGCGCCGCTCGTGGTGGGGCTCTCGCTCGGCGGCTGGATGGCCATGGAGCTCGCGACGCGCTACCCGGATCGAATCGGGAAGATGGTGCTCGTGAACCCGGTCGGGATCCACCTCGACGAGCAGCCCTGCGCCGAGATGTTCGGCCGCACGCCGGCGGAGCTCGCCGAGATGCTGTTCGCCGACCAGTCACACCCGATCGCGCAGGGCATGCACGCGATGTCGGAATTCACCGGCGACGTCGGCCGCCAGGTCGAGATCCCCATCGAGATGGTGCTGCCGATGTGGAAGGCGATCAGCGCAACGGCGAAGCTCGGCTGGGACCCGTACCTGCACAACCCCAAGCTGCGGGCGCGGTTGGGGCGCATCACATCGCCGACGCTGGTCGTCGCCGGTGCCCAGGACGGGCTCGTGCCTCCGATCTACGCCGAGACGTTCGCGGCCGAGATTCCGAACGCGCGGCTCGAGGTCATCGACGGCGCGGCGCACTGGCTCCCGTTCGAGAAGCCGGCGGAGCTCGCCGAGTTGGTCCGGGAGTTCGCGAGCGCCTAGGGCGTTGTCACGTGTTCCCGCGGCATGACGCGGGTTTGCGTGACGAAGGTGGCCGGGCTCAGGCGACGATGGTGACCGGCGTGCCGAGCGGCGCCTGGGCGGCGATCTGCTCGATGGCGTCGTTCGGGACGCGCACGCAGCCGTTCGAGATGTTCTGGCCGACCTCGCCGGGATTGTTGGTGCCGTGCACCGCCAGCTGGCCCGGGCCGCCCTTGAACGACGTGAGCACGTCCGAGAAGCCGGAGATACCCAGCGCGAACACGCCGTAGCCGGCGTTGGGCTTCGAGTGCAGGTCGAGCGGGTCGGTCACGTAGAACTTGCCCGGCGGCGTCGGTGTCTTGTCCTTGCCGATCACGACGCCCGATTCGAGGACGGATTGGCCGAGCTTCAGCAACGTGAGCTTGTGCGCGCCGAGCTCGATCTTGATCTCGTAGTCGCTGCTGCCGATCGTGACGTCGCTTGCTCTGATCCAACCGCTCGTGCCGTTCGGCCGAATCGGGAGCAGCACATTCAGCCAGCCCGGACGCGAGGATTGATCCGTCACGAGGAACGTCCGCGGGATCTGGTACTCGGTCTTGTCCTTCAGCTTCGTGACAACAGGCGCGGTCTCGACGGCGTCTTGGTACGCAGTGATCTCAGGAACCTTCACTGTGGCCGTGACTGCGGGCGCCGGTTTCGCAGGGGCTAGGGCCGTCGTGGTGGGCGCCGCGACCTTCTTCTTGGGCGCAGCCTTGGCGTCGTCACGCAGGAGAACCCAGGCACCGGCGCCCCCGATTGCGACGACGAGGACGACGGCTGCGGCGATCGCGGCCCGCACCCGGCTCCGGTGGGCGCGCCGGGCGGCGCGCAAGGCACGGGCGCCCTCACCGCCGCTGGGGGGCGGACCGGGAGAGCCGGGCAAATGGGAACCGGGGGGAGGATCTGACATCGGGTGCGCAGAGTAGCGAATACCGCGAGGGGAGCGTGACGCCCCCCTTCACCTGCTCAATTCCCGGCGTGGGTGGACTCCTGCTCGAGCAGCTGCTCGAGGGGATCGGGGTCGTCGGGGGTGATCGCAGCCAGGCGGAGGTCGAGAAGGAAGTCCACGACCTCGGCCGCCGAGACGAGGTCGCGGCTGCGGAACTGCTCGAGTGCCGAGTCGATCATCGTCACCAGCGCCTGGCTCATCACGGTCCCTTCTCGATCGCTGTCCGTCGTGCTGTTCAACGTAGTCGGTCCGTGTTCCATGCCCGTGTCACGTTTATGACCCCGGTGTGAACAGGGTCACGCCCGATCGGGGCCTGTCGGTGGTCCACGTACCCTTGCCAACGTGATCGAGCCCGGTGCTGGAGCTCCGTCGATCGACCTACCCGACGCCGCGAACGGCGAATCCGTCGCGGACCCGTGGCAGGCGGGCCCGGTGGTGCTCGCGTTCTTCAAGACGACGTGCCCGGTGTGCCAGATGGCGGCACCCAAGGTGCAGGCGCTGGCGGACGCAGGCGTGCGCGTCGTTGCCGTGGCCGAGGACCCTCCGGCCGAGATCCAGGCGTACGCCGATCGCTACGGCCAGAAGGTCACAACCGTGAGCGAGCCCGCGCCGTACCCCGCGTCCGACGCCTACGGCATCGACACCGTTCCGACGCTGTTCCTCGTCGACGAGGACGGCACCGTCCGGGACGCCGTCGTCTCCTGGGACCGCGCCGGCTGGAACCGCCTCGCCGCTGCCGCCGGCGCGCCGCCGGTCTCCGACGAGAACGACGGCCTGCCCCCGTTCCGCCCCGGCTGAAACAGCCGCAACGCGCACTGACCCGGTCGGGTCAGCGAACGGGTAAGGCCGCCGCCGGGCGCATTGGCGGCGGACTCGGACAGTGCGCTCATCGGCCTGCGCCGCCGGCGCAGCCCGATTCGCGCAAACTCGCCGCTCGCCAACGGCCCGGCATCGGCCACAAGCGTTCGATACCCGATCATGCACCGGCGTTGCTCTAGAAGCTAGGCGTCCGCGGGTTCGCGCTCGTCGAGGCCTTGCTGGAGGGTGTTCCACGCCAGGGTGGCGCACTTGATGCGCACAGGGAACTTCACGACGCCCTGCAGCGCCTCGAGGTCGCCGAGACGGACGCCCTCGAGCTCGGCGGCGAGATCGGAGCCGTCGCTCTCGCCCTCGAGCTTCGACTCGTGGATCGACATGAGCGCCTTGAACGCCCGAATGAGCTGGCGGGCGTCCTCGACCGGCTGTCCCTTCACGGCTGCGCTCATCATCGACGACGACGCCTGACTGATCGAGCAGCCCTGCCCCTCGATCTTGACGTCGCGCACGACTCCACCATCGGAGTCGATATCGAGGTAGAGGACGACCTCGTCGCCGCACAGCGGGTTGAACCCTTCGGCCTTCCGCGCCGGCGGCACCGGCAGCTCGCCTCGGTTCCGAGGCGCGCGGTAGTGGTCGAGGATGATCTCGCGGTACAGGTCTTCGAGGCCGGGCATATCAGGAGCTCCAGTTTCCAGTCAGATCGCAAAGAACTTTTCGGCTTTGGCCAGAGATTCGACCAGCGCGTCGACGTCGCTCTCGTCGTTGTAGACGTAGAGCGAGGCACGCGTTGTCGGATAGTCGATTGCGGCCGAGAGCCCGCTGGCCTCGACGAAGGGCATCGTCCCCGCCTCGAACTTCCACGGGACCTCGTTGGGCTCGAAGCCATCGAAGCGGACGTCGGTGATCATCTCGCCCCCGCCGAGGAACGGCGGCATCGCCTCGAGCAGTTCCGCCCGGGCCCACAGGCCGCCGATGCCGGTCGGGCCGAGCATCTTGTGGCCGGTGAAGCCCACGAAGTCGGCGTCCCACGCCTGCACGTCGACGGGCAGGTGGGGGACGCCCTGGGCGGCGTCGACGAGCAGCAGCGCGCCGGCGGCATGAGCGGCGTCGGCCAGCGGTCGGATGTCGTTGAGGGTCCCGAGCACGTTCGACATCGCCGTCACCGACAGGAGCTTCGCCCCGTCGAGCAGCCGATCGAGGTCGGTGAGGTCGAGTCGGTAGTCGTCGGTGATCGGGATCCATCGCAAGTCGATGCCGCGCTCCTCGACGAGGATGTGCCACGGCACGACGTTCGCATGGTGCTCCATCGCGGTGATCACGACGGCGTCGCCGGGACCGAGGTTCTGGCGTGCCCACGAATAGGCGACGAGGTTGATCCCCTCGGTGATGTTCTTGGTGAAAACGATCTCGCTGGTGGCGCGGGCGTTGAGAAGCTTCGCCACCTTGGCGCGCGCGCCTTCGTACGCCGCGGTCGACTCCTCGGCGATGGTGTAGATGCCGCGGTGCACGTTCGCGTAGTGGTGGCGGGCGTGATACTCCATCGCGTCGAGCACCGCGCGCGGCTTCTGCGACGACGACGCCGAGTCGAGGTACACGATCGGCTTGCCGTTGACCTCTCGCTCGAAGATCGGGAAGTCGGCCTTGATGCGGGCGACGTCGAGCACGTC
>WNGE01003592.1_pt1 | contig 28886 bp, 30 predicted proteins | sample 5400651 | NCBI WGS metagenome assembly WNGE01 (sample SAMN13153370, study PRJNA577476) | soil metagenome | isolation source: 60 cm soil or saprolite under grassland replicate 2 | place: USA:California | collected 2016-06-15
GGGTTTTCCTCGCAGATAGCGTCGAACCGTATTGCGTGCGATGCCAACGATACGCGCAATTTCTCGAATGGATTTCCCTTGAGCCGACATTTCATGTATGGTATGAATGGTGCCACTCCTTATCATGGCTACCTCCCTTGTGTCTAAGATAAACACAAGTGTAGCCCTTCTTAAGGGGTGGGTCAATTCTTTCTTGGCATTCATGGGTCAATTATACGGCTCTTCCTCACATTAAGTGAGCCTGCTTGCTCGTACTCCAGAATGGGCTATCCATGACTATAATTCCTCATACTGTCCTCTGGAAGGAGTTTGAGCCAGGTGAGGGTTTGCGTCAACTGCTACAGTCGGGAAGCAGGCTAGCCCAAGGACTCGTCCTTCCACTCGGCACGCCAGGGGGCGCGCCATTGGGGAGCCTCCCAACCTTGGGTGACATAGATCGTTTCTCGGGCGATCTTGTCACCTCTGAATTCGAGGATGTTGATGCTGTAGTTCCAGGGTCCGCCGTCATACCTGATCGAGTTCTCCGCCACCCAGAAGTTTCCCTGGCCTCGTATCCGTCTGATCTCGAACTCTATGGAGGCAGGGTAGCTCTTCCGCCAGGCAAGGAAGTTCGCTTTCCCTTCAAACCGCTCCTGGGACTGCGGGAACTCCAACACCGCGTCGTCATGGTATATCTCGTGAGAAATCTCATAGTCCGTGCCTTCGTATTCCCAGTGGCGCCGTAAGGCAGCAAGTAGGGTGGCCTCGTCCATGTCATCGCTCCTTCGGACAAGTGGTTTTTGTAAAATAAAAGGGAGACTCACTTAACTTGTGTGTCTGGTGTACAACGGCCCTGACTAGTTCTGGTATCTCTGGTGGCGCGTCTCCATGTAAAGAGTATCATCCAAGAGCACAAACGTCTAGAGGTTTTTTTGAGTAAAGGAGATACAGTTCTGCTTGAAACGAAGATCGCTTCCTATTTGTCTTGCTGTCAAAGGGAGGTATTGAGGGGCATGAGTAAGAAGAGATCAAACCCGATGGAGAACACGTAGCCGTAATAAGTCAAAGTTCGCTCGGCCAAAGACGATCCGTTTCTGAAGCTTCAAGCAGTTGACCTGCGCTTCGACCTGACCATTGCTCCACTCGGAAGTAAACGCCGCTTTGACCGCAGCGTAATCGAGGCGCATCCCCTTCGCCATTTTTTTGAATTCGGGCAAGCCGCTCTGCTCAGCTTGAGCCAGCCAGGCATCCAGATCTGTGTCTCGATGCTCTGCTAACATCATCACAAATCCTTGCCCTAATTGGTAGGCCATCTCCAGGTCGGGATGGCCTTGACGGATTTGCTCGATATACTTGTGCTGTTTCTCCTCAAGCTTCTCACGCTGACTGACGAAGAGAAAGGCCGCACGCATTGAGGACATACGACGTTTCACACTAGGCGGTGGCGGCAGATCAGCAGGGATTTCAATCGTGTTTGTAGAAGCTTTGAAGGTCAATACTTCCGCTGATCCCGCCTTCACATGCTTTTTCCGAAGGCTCGCGAGAAAATTCCTGAGTAAAGATGTTGATCCTGAATATCCGCGAGCCTTGATCTCATCATAGAGTTGGACGCTGTTCCTGCATCCCTGCTGCCATCGCTGGAAAATGTATGGTTTGTACGGGTTGAGTATACTGCCTCGTTGGCCTCGTCGTGCCGACACAATCTCAGGAAATTCCTCTGCTCGCAGGAAACGCCGAATGGTCTCTCGACTCAGTTTCAATCGTCGAGCGATTTCGCGGATGCTTACTCCTTGCCCAGAGAGCGTTCGGACATCTTCATAGCGAGCATAGCGCTTCGCTCGTCGTGCCTGCTTCTGCAATTCGGTGTAACTGACTGTTGGAGGTCGTTGATACGCAGTAGCAGGAATCGTGCGATAGCGTTTCTCTACTGCTGGCTCTGCTCGTGGTTCTGTGACCCCGTCTGCTGGGGAAGTGTTGATCCCTTGTGCTTTTGCAGGAACCGCATCAGCTCTTGTTTCTTCCACTTCGGGTAAACAGGAGTGTCTCCGATCCATGAGATCCTTGAGCCTCTCGCGGAGATTTTTGAGCAAGTGGAATCTATCGGCAATCTGCTGCGCTTGAGGAGCGCCTTTCTTGGCTGCTGCTGCATAATTGCCCCCTCGATCACGGCTGACGATGTCCACTTCAGGGTGCATACGAAGCCAGGCTTCTGCGGTTTCGGCTGTGCGATCTGGAAGTAAGTCGATGGGCTTGTGCGATTGTAAATCCACGAGGATCGTCCCATAGGTCGCCCCTTTTTTCCAAGCCCAATCGTCTATGCCCACAACGGCTACGGACGCAGGCGGGGCGTAGGAACAGGTTCGCATGCGCCGCAGAAGGGTTGGGCCAGAGACCTGCATCCCCAGTTTGGGAGCGAAACGTTCTCCCAATTGCCCACAGGTGGCAAAACCGAGTATCTGGAGAGCGAGCGCGAGCCGATTGGTCATACGAGCATAGGACTGTACCAAATCAGAAAGCCGTTCAGTAAAGATCTTGCGTGGGCAATCGGGCGTGCCACAGACAAATTTGCGCACCGTTAAAGCCAGCGTGACCCTGCGACCACCACAAGGCACATCAGCCACGGTTCGCCCATACTTTCCGTGAATCCGTTCTGATAATTGCTGGCAAAGGGGACAAGAAGCGCTCTGGAGCGTACAGGAAATCTGAAGAGTCAGGCGGCTCTTGGTGGGATAGACCGCTTCAACCGCTATGGTGTCAGGCAAAAGGAACAATGCGGCTAGCGTTTCTCTCTCTTCTCGAGAACTCATTGATGCAGTCCTCCTCTCTTACAACGTATCCAATTGCATCAATGTGAATCTATCACAAAATTGAACTCCTGTCCAAGCAAGCGAGCTCACTTAATGTGAGGAAGAGCCACAATTGCATTATCAAAAACAGCGTAGCGCAGCCAGAGTAGCCATCCGGTCAAGTATTGCTCGTATTTGCCTCATCCTTCTGCCCCCTGGACACGTGGCCGCCGAACTGCGCTCTTCTCTTGTACACTTGCGACAAGGGCTGAGGCTTGTCTGGACCCGACTTGCGTCAGGCGGTAGGTATGGCGTGCAGGCCGTCCCTGCCGCTGCGGCTCAGCCCAGCGAGTTTCCAACCAGCCCTGATCCGCCAACCGGATGAGGATCGGATAGAGCGTTCCTGACGAGAGCCCGGTGTGTTGGCTGATCTCATAGCCATAGTGCCAGGCTGTAGGCTCCTCCAGCAACAGGCGGAGCACCCGAATCGTTTGAGATGATGTGTTTGGTTGCCTTGACATACTCATAGTCTACATATGTAGTCCAAATTTGTCAAGTCCTCCCTTCCCTTTCGTCCAATGGAGAGGAAACGAAAAGTTATCTGAAAAATGTCACTTGTGCTGGCTACGTGCGCTGTGTCACGCGCGATGAGATCGCCGACGCAGTCGGCTAGAACAGAAGAATGAGCACACTGCCCTGATATTCAGGAGATTCCTCTCTCAAGGGATATAGATTTGCACCTCCGGGTAGGCGCTCGCCGGACCACGCAGCAGCGGAGAGGGGATATTGTTGAGATACGTATCGAAGAAGGCGCGCACGTAGGCGCGTGTGATCTGCAACCCGCGCTGCCCGTCGATGGAGCCGAGCAGCCCGAGGGCGCGCAGCGGCGAGAAATAGACGGCGTAATCTGAGAAGTTGAAGTGCTCCGTGCCTTTGACGCCAATATGATAGCTGGCGCCTCGTGGCACCGTGCGCAGGATCGCATGAACATCGTGCTGGAATGAGCGGCAGTCGGAATCGGAGCAGGAGCCCATATCGTGCTGAATCACCATGAACGGCCTGGTGAGGCCCGTCTGCACCACGTCACCGGCCAGGTCGCCATCGAGATTGATACCGGCCTTGCAGCGCGCATCCATATGGCAAACCTGTGCAGCCGTCGCGCCGCCAAAGGAATGCCCGAAGATGCCGAGACGCGCGAGGTCGAGACGCCCGCTGAACATGTTTCCTGGTGCCGTGTTCAGCCTGTCAAGCTGGTTCATGACGAAGATCACGTCCTTTGCCCAGACCGTCACGAGCTGATTGGCGGCCGCCTGCGGGTTCACGCCTGTGTCGAGCTTCCCGGCGGGTGTCGCTTCTACGACGCGTCCATCGGGGAAGACCACCACATCGGAACTATAGGTAGGCGTGATGGCGAAGACGATGTAGCCGTGGCTCGCGAGATCCTCGAGCAGCGTCGTGTACTGCGTCGGGATGTTGCCCAGTCCTGGCTCGAAGATGAGCACGGGATAGCCCGCCGCAGCGGGGGCAAGTGGGGCGCGATCGAAGCTGTGAGTCTGGATGGAGTCGCTGCTCTGTGTGAGCTGCTGTCCGATGAAGCCATGCTGCTGATCGCTCAACTGCCCCCACTTCGACGGAAGATAGGGCGCGGGTTGCGCTCCGGACACGCGAACAGCGCGCCCAGCGGGATACCAGGCCCAGACGACAAGCTCTCTTTGCATTCCTGCATGCGGCGCGAGGGGATCATTTCGAGACTGGTCGGTCCAATCGTACTCCATCCTACCAGCGGCATAGGGGCCGGTCGGCGCGGGCAGCATGAGCGCTTGATGGCGTCGAATCTCGACAAAGGCAACACAGGAGATGGTGATGATAACGAGAATGAGCAGCAGGATCAGGAGAATCCTCGCAAGTCTCTTCAACCATGTACGGAAAGGTAAACGCGAAAGCATACAGTTCCTCCCTGATATTTTTGTCATTGAGCAGAATAACATGCGCGTTTCTGCTAGACATCCTGCCTGAGTGCATGAAAACCGATTCCTGTGTGTATGCGAGGTGAGATATGAGTGTAGAGAAGCTGTGCTTACCGGTTTTTGTTCCAACAGCTGTTCGCCACCAGCCATATGCCAAAGTATGAGGATAAAATAATCTGCTGATGGTCTCCCTATAGGGCTACGACAATTTCCCCAAAGAGTAATTTTGGCAAAGATGTCATGATGATTGTAATCGATTTAAATTTTGAGCGCGATATATGCTTAAAACCTCTTCCAGGCTGATGTAATAAGCCCTCCAAGAAAGCCTCCTCTCTATGTGGGGGCTTGACAAAATTATTGTAATCGATTACAATTATAAAGACAACGTAGATGATTTTTGCAAAGTGACCGCACATAGCGGTGGAAGGATAGACGTATGAATATGCAAGCTTTAGAACCAGGAACCGCTGCTTATGATGCCAACGCGGAAACGGAGGCGCTAGCTGAAGGCGAATTCACTCAAGATGAGATTGCTTCCCTCTTGAAACTCAGACAGTGGTATCAGAACGGGGGAAGTGATCGTGTGAACGTTGTGCGCCATCTGGAGTTTCTCAAGTTTCTCATCATGCATGGCAAACTCGAGGCATAACAGGTGTACGAGGGCGAGGCTCTAGAAATCGAGGCAGAGAGGAAAAACGATCGCCAGGTCAGTGGGAGAAGCTGCCTTCTCATCAAGAAGTCAAAAAGAAGTCAAAAATACAAGAAATGAGGAGAAATGAGTATGAAGAAAAAGATTGTCCTCGTCGCACACGACGAGAAAAAGAAGGATCTGCTGCAATGGGCCCGCTTTAATCAAGCGATACTGAAGCAGCACGAACTCTACGCGACAGGAACCACGGGCATACTACTGGAACAGGAACTCGGGATTGAAATTAACAAGCTGCAGAGCGGACCCTTGGGCGGGGATCAGCAGATTGGGGCCAAGATCGCAGCGGGAGAGATCGATGTGCTGATCTTCTTCTGGGATCCGCTCACCTCACAGCCGCACAATGCGGATGTGCAAGCGCTCTTACGGCTCGCGGTCGTGTGGAATATTCCCGTCGCCTGCAATCGGGCGTCTGCCGATTTCATGATCTCATCGCCATTGTTATCGAATACCTATCAACGTTCTTTACCCGATTATCACGTGTATGCGGAGCGAATGAATACTGATGAGGCGGAACCGCAGAAGAAACCACAGGTCGCTTAAGAGGTGCGCGAGGCACACTGCCTCGCGCTGATGCGTCCAGATGGTGAGAGTGGATAAAGCAAGCCGATTGAATAGATGACCTGGAAGAAGGCTGCTTTGCGCTCATCGTTATCAATGCACAGCGCCTGGAGCTACATCCAATCTCTGTCTAATTGTACCTTTCAGCGGAAGGACGAGAGAAGAAGGTAAATAGACCAGCAGCTATAACGATGACGCCTAAAACGATGAGCCCTATCCCCGTTTTAGTGTGGCCGGTAAGCAGAGTAAAACTGCCTCCTGCTACAACTATGACTGCTCCAATCAACAGGGCGATCTCCATTATTTTTTTCCTGCTCATTTGTTTTTCTCCTATGAACATGCTCAAGCTTATTAACTTATTCACCTGGCCAGCAAGGGCCGATAATGAGGTTTCACAAAATAATCCGAATATCGATACATCCGCGGAGGGCCGATAAATCGGCGCTGGGCACGATAATGCAAATGAACAAATTGGTCCAGGCATCCGTATAGGTGACAGCACTGTCCTGCTGAGCGCAGCGAAGCATCTCGACGCTCATGCAGACAGACCCTTCGCTGCGGCTCAGGGTGACAAGGCAACCCTGTCCTGCTGAGCACATTCGCTACGCTCAGTGTAAACTCCGCGAAGCAACTCGAGGCCCATCGCGACAGACCCTTCGCTGCGGCTCAGGGTGACACGGTGAGGCAGCTCAGGTTGATGCGTATTGGGGCCGATAAATCGGCGCTGGGCACGATAAATCGGCACCTACGGATGTCCGGATTATTTTGAAATCGCTATTACTATTTAACTCTGTTGAGGTATGTACGAGGTATCGAAATATATTACGAACTGGCGGATTTTTTTGAAGAGATGGGCTTTCTGGTTAAGAAATCTCTACCTCATGACAAACAGGAGAGGCAGTTGCCTCTCCTTGCGTGAGTGCTAGCACTTTGGGAAACGCGTTATCTACCATCTATCAACGAAACGGAGTTATTAACCGTTGTGTTCCTGGATAAATGTGTGAACAAGCTCAAATACTGTTGCCTGTTTTTCAATGTGAGGTGAGTGCCCACAATCAGGCAGAACTACTTCACGGTATTGACCGCCGTTGGCCTGGTAGTTGTTCATGACGGTGCGCATCTGCGTGATCATCGGCTGCGGGGGGTAAACATCTGCTCCGGGCCAACCGGGGACGGCGCCCACTTGTCCAAGGAAGCCGAAGTCGAAGAATGAGGTATCAGAGACGATCTGGTCGTCCGCACCACGTATCCATATTACAGGCGGTTTATGGCTGATGGTGGCGAAATTGGCCTGGTTCATATATTTGGGCGAGAACGCATTGTTGGGTCCCTGCGTACCCGGCGCGACGTTTGGCCAGTTCTCCGATGGGGTCATGTCGCCCGGATAGATGCCCTCTGCCACTTTACACGAGACTAATGAGGTAACGTATATCTCTTCGCGGTCGGGAGCTACCCGGAAAGGCGGCTTAAAATAGAAGTTGTTCATGACTGTACGTGGTGAAAACTGCTCGTTGCCGCGGTCACCTTGCTTTATGCGCTGCACAAAATCAGGGTTGGCCGTGCCACCACCACTGCCAGCGAAGTCCGGCCAGTTTGGCGTGCCATCTGGTCCCTTCGTACCACCAAAGCCAAAAGGAGAGCCAGGCGACTGCACTGTAAGCGTGCGAAGTATACCGGGGTAGTCTATCGCATACTGTATGGCTACGTTGCCGCCCATTGACCAGCCAAACAGGTGGAATGAGGTCAAGCCGAGGGCTTGCGCCAGGGCATTGAGGTCATCTGAGAAATCGCGCAGGCCCCGCGTCGCGTCTATCGGCAGCGCCTGAGTGTCGCCGAAGCCTCGCATATCCGGTGCGTAGAGTTTGTAGTGGGTGGTGGCAGCCAGCGCCAGCATGAAGTCCTGGATGAAGAGGGATGAAGAGGTGTTGCCATGCACCAGTACAATGGGGGTGTTTCCTGTACCCGCCTCAAGGTATGCTATTTCAAGTCGACCTGTTTTCATTTTGTTCTGGGCGATGCCAGGTAAAAGCGATGTTGTAGTCATGCGTTAATCCTCCCATTATAATGTTAGTGTGCTTCATCTGAAGGGCCACTACGGCTCTCGCAGCTCTCGTCTCAACTCTCGCACAAAGCCAAATATGCCTTGAACCCAGGTCATTTTAGGCTCTTGTTTCGCTTGCGCTTGCTGCTGGCGCAAGTCTTCTTGTGCTGCTTTGCGCTGCTTCTCTTGCAGGAAACGCTGCTGATCGTAGACAGCCCGTTTCGTGGGATCACCAAGGACGCCGTAAGCCTCGTTGAGGCGTTTGATATAGGTATCGAGAGCCTGCTGGTTGAGGTCAGGGTGATATATACGGGCGAGGCGACGATAGGAACGTTTAATCTCGCTTTGCGCTGCTTGAGGAGATACGCCGAGAATAGCGTAGTAATCTGTTTCCGGCATGGTACTTATTCCCCTGTGCTTCCAAAACCGCCGCGCCCCTGGCCCACTTCATCAACTTCGTGCCAGGTCGCGCGCGCAATGGGCACGAACATCCCCTGCGCTATGCGCTCGCCACGTTCGACCGTTACCAGCTCGTCGCGAAAATTATAGACTTGCAGCATGATTTCATCGCCTTCGCCACAATAATCTTGATCGATGATACCGACGCCGTGAGGAACGAGCAGCCCTTTGCGCCGTGGAGTGCTGCTGCGCAGTGTAATCAGCAGCATATAGCCCGGCGGAGTACGCACAATGACATTCGCGGGGATACGTCCCAGCGAACGCGGGGCAATCTCTGTAAACACGCGACAAAGCAGGTCGAAACCTACAGAGCCAGGAGTGGCATAGGTCGGCAACGGTAAACTTTCGTCAACGCGTTTAATTGTAACGTCTAAGAGTTGCGAAAACGTCTCCATTCTGTTATTCTAGATGAGAGGCCACTTAACGTCAAGGGACTAGCATGAGGATCAACAAATGCATCAAGATTTGAAGCCCGCCTCATAGCGATATGCCCGTTTACAGGTGTATCGCTATGAGGCGGGTTTCAAATCTATGACGTTAAACAATTGCTACCCTGAGAGGGGCTGAAACGTAGTAAATGTATATGAGTTTACACAGCCTGCATAAAAACTGGCCTACAGGACTAGAACGAAAGGGGTATCATACGGTATAATTAGAGGTGAAGGAATTTTTTCCTACCTGGTCTTGTTTCCTATAGTAGAAACAGAAACACACGTCTTTGATTTCCTCCCACTCGGTACTCAGACCAGGTGTTCGAGCTAAGGATCGCTTTCCTTGAGTGTAGGGCCGGACGACAAAACATATATCTTGCTGTTTAAGATTTATTAGGTACTTTCATGGAGGGCGCAGAATGATTGACCTACAACAGCGTTCCATGACGGGGACGACGCTAATTTTGGATGATACCACCACAAAAGTAGATCAGGAGCAGCCGTTCGATATTGTCGAGCAGTTGCTTAACAAAGATCTTGAATATACCCTTGAGGAGGACGTAGAGGAGGGGCCAGGTAAAGATGAGCAGGAGATGGAAGAGGACATGCAGTGTCTGGAACCGGTCTCCCTTGAGCTGGAAGAAATGTCTGCTATGCATGAAGACTTGACTCAGTTGCAGGACTCGCCCGAACTTGAGGTTGTCTCTATTCTCACACTTCCATTGATAGCACCCGCTGACGAAGTGACGCCAGTGCGACGCACGGCCGTGCGTCGTCGCCGTTCAGAAGATCAAGATGAGAATAATGCCAACAACACTGATGCTGGTGAGTCTGATGCTGTGATGACCTATCTCCGCGAGATCGGGCGGGTTCCGATGATTACGCATGAGCGCGAAGTCGAACTGGCCAAGCGCATCGAGATGGGTGATCGTGACGCGATGAAACAGTTTATCTTAGCGAATCTTCGTTTAGTAGTAAGCATTGCCAAACGTTACGTTGGCCGTGGACTGACATTGCTTGATTTAATTCAGGAGGGGAACATTGGCCTGATCCGTGCCGTGCAACGCTACGACTGGCGTCGTGGCCACCGTTTCTCTACCCATGCAACCTGGTGGATTCGCCAGGCGATTAGTCGCGCCGTCGCGGATAAGGGGCGCACAATCCGCCTGCCCGTCTACGTCAATACAGCGTTGAACCGTATCCGCCGTGAACGACAACGCCTGTTACAGGAGCTTGGGCGTGAACCCACAGAACAAGAGTTGGCCGACGCCACGGGCTTAGATCCCTTGCGTATGATCGAGCTGCAATCGGCTCCTGGCGCTCCTGTTTCCCTCGAATTGCCAGTAGGCGAAGATGAGGAGCAGGAACTGGGAGATGTGCTTGCCGATACAGAATCCGCCTCGCCCGAAGATATAGCCACCACGCAAACCTTGAAGGATGAAGTGCAACGCGTCCTCGAGTCGGTTCTCACACCGCGCGAACGGTTGGTTTTGCAGTTGCGCTTTGGCCTCGGCAATGGCCAGGCACATCCGCTGGAACAGGTGGGGCGTGAACTGGGTATCACCCGCGAGCGAGTGCGGCAGATCGAAGCTGGTGCTCTGGCGAAACTACGCCAGCCCCCCGTCTTAGAGCGCTTACGCGGATAATAGGGTAGAAAAAATGCGTGCCCGCGCGGGCACGCATTTTTTCTACCCTATTTCTTTGTTTTCTTGCCAAGGTCGCGCTCGACGTTATGCACATCTTTGACTTTTTCCAGTTTAGCAAAGACGCGATTCAATTGCTCCAGGCTGTCGATCTCTAAGGTGGCACTGATCACCGCTGTCTCCCTGTTACTGCTCACATTGGTACCGACAGAGGTCATATTGACACCGCTTTCAGAGACAACGGCGGCGATATCGCGAATCAGACCAGAACGGTCACGAGCCGTTATCACTATCGGGGCCAGGTAGCGCTGATTGCCCATACTAACCCAACTCACCGAAACGAGGCGTTCGCGTTCGCGCTCGCGATAACGTCCAATATTCTTGCAGTCGGCACGGTGAATAACCGCTCCCTTGCCCCGGCTGATAAAGCCTACGATTTCATCGCCAGGCAGTGGACAACAACAATTGGCCAGCGTCGTTAACAGTCCGCTGACACCCCCGACCTGTAAGCGAGCCGAAGATCCCTGTTTCGAGACTGTAGGGAGAGGCAGGAGTTCTTCTTCCTCTTTCGCCTCTTTGCCCTCGCGTTGCTCGCGAATATGTTGCCAGCGATCAACCAGCTTGACGGCAACGGCGTGTTGCCGTATTTCATCACCGCCGATTGCGGCAAGGAGATCTTCAAACGACTTGCCGCGATACTCGGTTGACAGCCAGTTCTCCGCGTCTTCGGTCAAAGCCTCGACGCCGCGCGCCACTCCCATAGCTTTGAGTTCACGGTCGAGGCGCTCGCGCCCAATCTGGATGTTGATATCCCGCTCATGGGTCTTGAGGTAGCGGCGAATTTTACTGCGTGCCGCGGCAGTGCGCGCGAAATTGAGCCAGTCGCGCGTCGGGTGGGCTGTGCGACTGGTGACAATATCGACAATTTCCCCACTCTTCAGTTCATAATCCAGCGGCACCATGCGAGTTACCAGGCGATCGCCTTCGGAATTGCCGTTGGTGATCTCAGTAATTACGCGCGCTCCTGCGCACCTGTCCCCCACCTTTGAATGGATGCGATAGGCAAAGTCAAGCGGAGTCGATCCAACAGGCAAATCTTTGACCTCGCCCTTGGGGGTAAACACGAAGATCTGCTCTTCAAAGATATCGTCTTTGACCGCTTCCACGAACTCGGCGTCGCTGGCGTTGGCTGAACGCAGATCGCGCTGCCAATCGGCCAGTTGGCGCAGCCAGGAGAGCAATTCTTTGGCCGAGGCCGAGGCACGATCCCCGACATCTTTGTAGTGCCAGTGCATGGCGACACCATATTCGGCCATTTCGTGCATGGCGAAGGTGCGAATCTGTATCTCCACCAGCTGGTCATCCAGGCAGAACACGGTGGTATGCAGCGCGCTGTAGCCATTGGGCTTGGGGTTGGCGACGAAGTCCTTGATACGCCCCTCTTTGGGCTTCCACAGGCTGTGCACATAACCCAGCGCAATGTAGCAATCGGGGGTAGACTCCACCAGAATGCGGAAGGCGATCAGATCATGAATCTGGCTGATATCCAGGGCTGATTGCAGATCTCCCAACTGCCGAAACTCGCCACCCTGGCGATACAACTTCTTATAAAAACTATACAGATGCTTGACGCGCCCGGATACCTCCGCCCGCAAGCCAATAGAGGCCATCTCGTTGCGCAATATGGTACAAACGCGCTGAACATACGAGCTCCACTGCTTGCTCTCCATCTCGACATACGATTGCACCCAGGCGTATTTGTCTGGCTCCAGCACCTCAAAGGCCAGGTCTTCAAGCTCACTCTCAACGCGCGACATACCCAGGCGGCCGGCCAGTGGCGCGTAGATTTCCCGCGTCTCCAGAGCCATCTCCAGTTTTTCATGTTGGTCAGTGGATGAGGAAGAGGATGGCTGCGCTAGCGGCGTTGCAGGGATGGCTTTCAATGTACTTCCTTGCATCCCTGCTGAGACATCGTCTAGCCGCGCTAGCGGCGTTGCAGGGATGACTTTCAATGTGATAAGCCGCATAGCGTGGAGGCGATAAGCAAGCTTGAGAAGCACCACGCGCGGGTCCTCGGCCATACCGATGAACATTTTGCGTACAGTCTCCGCCTGCTGGCGGCGCAGGGTTTCACGAATACGGCGCTTTTTCTGGTCGCGACTATTCTCTCCCTCACCTCCATTGGGCGCATTTAACTGCGCGCCAACATTTTTCGCGCGTTCCAGAATGTTCAGTCGCTGCATACTACCGACGATACGCCCTACTGGTACACCAAGGGTTCGTTCAACCCGCTCAACCGGCAGAAGGTCAGCGTCAACAGCTTCAAAGACCACTCCGGCAGCGACACCCACGGCGTCGATATGCATTTGAGCCAGAATCGTTGCCACCGCCAGTGCGTGCACTAAAGGAGAAAGCTGGCGCAGTGATTGGAGTGACGCTTCACGGTGTTCGCTCACTCCTGCGCTCGTCTCCTCAGCAAGCTGAATAGCCTGGGCCACCAGTTCAACTTCGCTCTCGCTCATATACTGTCTAACTGTAGCCAGCAGTTGCTCAGCACTCGCGGCGTATGGATTGGGCGCCTCTGATTCATTATCTATAAACATCGGTATCATAGAATTATTTCTTATCACTCAAAACTGCGGTAGGCCGGAGGGCTCTTCGTGGAAAGTGATCTACTCACACTCACGACATTTTTCACCTGCCGTAACCGTTTAAAGATGCGATCGATCTGCTCTACAGCCTCTATCTCCAACGTGGCCGTGATCACTGCCTTCTGCGAAGAAGCTTTGGTAGTGGAAGTGACAGCGGTCATATTAATCCCCGCATCTGATACGACAGCCGCCACGTCTCGCAATAGTCCAGCACGGTCTCGCGCCACAATAGTAATCGGCGCGAGATAAAGTTGCGGCTCAATCTGCAACCAGTTGACCTCTACGTAACGATCCCGCGCTTGCTCTCCATTGCGACGTAGCGCGCGGCAATCGCTACGATGTACAACCATGCCCTTGCCAGGATTGAGGAAGCCCACAATGGTGTCGCCAGGAATAGGACAACAACAGTGCGCCAGTTTCACCAGCGGAGCTGGCTTTTGTACGCTGCTCTTGCTATCGGGCATGTCAAAGAGAGGCTGCTGCTGCACTCCCGGCGCCTCGCCATGCCCATTTATGCCAGGCGAGACACCCTCAATCTCGCATCGTGCTTTCGGCGCGGGAAAGGGCACAACATCACCCCGGCTCTGTAGCACCGGGAGAAGCTGTTCCACCACCGTCTCTACGTGCATATCTTCGCGCCCTAACGCCACGTAGATGTCATCGAGCGTGGGATACTTCTTCATCGCCGTGAAAGGTGAAAAATCCCCCTCACGCACGACGTCAATACCCGGCACACCAACCGACTTTAAGGCCAGGTCTAGCCGTTCCCGCCCCAGTTGGAGATCAATCTCGCGCTCATACGTCTTCAGGTAGCGCCGGATCTTTGTGCGTGCCGCCGCAGTCCGTGCGAAGGAAAGCCAATCGCGGGTCGGATGCGTGGTACGATTCACCACAATATCGACGATCTCTCCGCCCTGTAGCTCGTAATCCAGCGGCACCAGCCGTGTAATCAGGCGACCGGTATCAGCCATATTCGTAATAATGCGCGCGCCTGCGCAATGATCGCCAATATCGGTATGAATACGGTACGCCATATCCAGCGGTGTGGAGCCGCGCGGCAGATCTTTCACCTCACCCTTTGGCGTAAAAACGAAAATCTGCTCCTGGAAGATATCGCCCTTGACGGCCTCGACAAACTCGTCCGCGCTCTGTGGCAATTCACGCTGCCAATCGCGCAGTTGCTCAATCCAGGCGATCATCTCACGGTAAGAGAGTCGCGATTCGCCGCGTCTTTTGAGGTACCAGTAGCTGGCGATACCGAAATCCGCCGTGCGCTGCATGTCATGTGTGCGAATCTGAATCTCAGCCAGCCGGTTGTCCAGGCAAAACACTGTTGTATGCAGCGATTGGTAGCCGTTCAACTTTGGCGTGGCGATAAAATCTTTGATTCGTCCATCCTTGGGCCGCCACAGTGCGTGGATATGTCCCAACGCCAGGTAGCAGTCGTAGTCAGAATTCACCAGGATGCGGAAAGAGACAAGATCGTGAATCTGGCTGATATCTCCCCCGCTCTGTTGCAACTTGCGGTTGATACTCGCCAGGTGCTTCTGCCAGGCCTGAATCTCCGCGTCGATACCCGCCCGCTCCATTTCCTCTTGCAGCGTGCGACATACTTCATCAATATAGGGTTGCCGTTTGCGCCGCTCCTCTTCTACTTCCCGTGCGAGCCGGGCATACTTATCTGGTTCCAGGTACGAGAAGGCCAGGTCTTCCAGTTCCGCCTGCACCAGCGCCATACCCAGGCGCCTGGCCAGAGGAGCGTATATCTCCATGGTCTCACGGGCCTTATTCTGCTGTTGTAAGGGATTCATCACCGCTAGCGTACGCATATTATGGAGGCGATCCGCCAACTTCAGCACCACCACGCGCGGGTCCTCGACCATCGCCAGCAGCATCTTGCGCACAGTTTCCGAGCGCTGTCGCCGCTTTAGCTCTTTCGCCTGTTGGCGGCGCTGCTCTTCTGCTCGTGCGCGCTCAGCCTCATTATCCTGTGCAGTATGCGCTCCGGCGTCTGCCGGGACAGGAACAGGAGTAACGCCCGGCACCAGTGCGTCGAACTTGGTTACCCCATCCACAATATTGGCCACTGCATCGCCAAACTGTTCGCGGATATCTTCCAGCGAAAAAGTGGTATCTTCTACCACATCATGCAGCAGGGCAGCGGCAATCCCATCGGCATCAATGCGCATATCTGCCAGGAGCAGCGCAACTTCCAGAGGATGCTGGATATACGCCTCACCCGAGCGGCGCAACGTACCCATATGCGCTATTTTCGCCAGTTCGTAGGCACGCTCAATCCGCTCCACATCTTGTGGAGTGAGATACTGGCTGGTCTCCGCCAAGAGATCTTGCAATGTGCTCCCCTGTGGAGGAGGGGTCGCCATATGCCTTGGCGCCAGAGACTCTTCTGGATTGATGGCCATCATTGGATTACCTCGATAGATGATACCTATGGTTAAAACTTTCTATTACTATATGAAAACAATAAATAAGGCCTACTTTCATCCACGTGGGCGTGCAGTGTAAAGTATCTCTCTTACTCCTATTATAGGGTGTGACGAATAACTGTCAAGGAAAGTACATTTTGAGCTGGGAAGTAGGGTATTTTGATGAGAAATCGCTTTTTTCACTTGAGATCAGCCGATCAAGCAGCTGGATCATGTGAGCACGGCCACTCGTTTGAGGATGGCATTCTCTTGTGTGACATAGTGGTATCTGGTAAACTTGCTGTAGGATATGTGTTAATCAAGGCTGGCAGGTGATGAGAACGCCAGAATCTATTCGTCATCTCAGAATAGCAATTATTTTAGTACTCAGCGTACTTGTCCTGGGAACGGTTGGCTATATGCTGATCGAACAGCTTGCGTTTGCCGATGCCCTCTATACTACCATCGACATGATGGCAACGGTGGGGGATGTGGTACATCCGCTTTCTGGGCCTGGTCGGATGTTCACCATTGTCGTGATCGTTTTGGGAGTAGGATCACTGCTCTATACCTTCGGTGCAGGTATGGAATTCATGATCGAAGGCCACCTAAGCCAGGCGATCAGGAGGCGCTTTATGGAGAAAAAGATCTCTGCGTTGCGCAACCATTATATCATCTGTGGGTATGGACGTGTCGGCTTCCACATCGTCGAAGAGCTTACGGGAGCGCGCCTCCCATTCGTCGTCATTGATGAGAAGGAGAGTAATGTTGGCAACTGCATCGAACGTGGCTACTTAGCACTGCAAGGAGATGCGACGAGCGATGATGTGCTGCGTCAGGCAGGTATCCTGTATGCAAAGTGTTTATTGGTTGCCACAGATAACGATGCACACAATATCTCCATTACGCTGTCCGCACGACATCTCAGCAGAAAACTGTTTATTGTTGCACGGGCTAACCACAATGAGACGGAAGCAAAGCTCAAGCTAGCGGGAGCAGATCGGGCACTTTCACCCTACACTATTAGTGGACATCGTATGGCAAACCTGGCTCTTCAGCCCGGTGTGATAGAATTTTTTGATACTATTACGAAGGCTGGCAATGTGGAACTTGCAGTTCAGGAAGTGGTAGTTCCCGCGACCTCACTGCTTGCGGGCAAAACATTGGTGGAGGCCCAGAATACCTTGAGTTACGGGACCATGCTCGTTGCGTTAAAAAGACCAAGTGGAGTGATGCCGGGTTCAAGGCTTGAGGCGCGTATCGAAGTGGGTGATATAGTCATTGTCGTGGGTGCTTTAGAGCAGCTGGCAGCATTTAAACAGAAAAACAATGCTCAATAAGCAGGAGACGCCCTCTGCTCCTCACGCTCAAGGGTGCTGAGTAGTCTTAGGACTGACAATATTCATGTGGGCCTGGTTGGGCGTTTTTAGGGAATATTACTGATGGAGGTGTTGTTTGGAAAAATAGAAAGTGGTGTTAGTCTTAGCGGGGTCTATCTATTTTGCATAGAGGATCTCTAGAGAGAAATGATCAATGACTCACGATCAAGAGTACCATGTCATAGTTCATGAGAGCGGACAATTCTTGTGCGAAAAGTGCGGGGCTCCTCTTCCTTTAGAGCCAGAGTCATTCCGTCGCACCCTGAATATTTCAGGATATTCTGAACCCGGGTGGTTCGTTTGGCGTTGTTCTAATCCATTTTGTCGTTCAACGAATATTCGACGAGTTGACGATGTAGCGGACATCGAGCGAGAGATTGATGCAATTTGCTGCTAATAACAAAAGCAGATCAGGCCGCATCTCCTTTTGAGGTTTATCCTCACCCCACATATTGGCTCTTATTGTGGCTGGTAGTGCTCTTCAAACAACTTTCTGAGTGCAGCTAGTTCTTCTCGTATCGCGGCCAGTTCAGCATCACGGCTGCTAGAATCGTCTTCATCTTGCTCGTTGTCTCCGGCATCATCGTTTTCGCCATGCTCTTTTCCTGCTTCTTCTCTTTCTCTACTCCTACTCTGAAGGGAAATAAACGTCGTGGCGAGGTAGCTGGATAACACCCCAATGATGCCAAGGCCGGAAAACATCAGGATGATTGCCCCTATTCGTCCAAACGTTGTCACAGGATAGTAATCACCGTAGCCAACGGTCGTAATGGTGACGAAAGACCACCAGACGGCATTTGTATAGGTGGTGATATTTGCATGGGGAGCCCCCTTTTCAAAATAGAGAACAAACCCGCTGTCAAGGAAAATCAACAGCAGCGCAACGATAAAGGTGAAGAGCAAAGTACTTTGCGCAAGACGTTGTGTCAGCATTCTACTAAAATCATTGCCCTTTAATGTACGCATAACACGAACGACACGGAATAAGCGGGCGACGCGAAAAACGGCTAATCTGCTAAATGGAAGACTGCCCAGCAAATCCAGCAATCCTCCTCCTCGTAAAAAATAGTTCCATTTCTTTGGTGCACGGGACAGGCTCCGAAAGAAATCGAAGAGAAACACCACGCACAGGAGATTTTCTAATGTGTTTAAGAGATCTTCTGTCGAGGGTTGTAACGGGACGAAAATGATGAGAACCAGGATAATTGCTCGCTTGTCTCCGCTGCTAGTGTACTGCTAGATTCGACGTTGCACAATACCCCGTTGAACGTTGGATTACTCTCTGTGAGGTGATTGTACGAAAGGCTTGTGAAGAAATAATTTCAGCTATGGACAGTCGAGGCCATGTCCCGTATTCGGCACCATGCCACACATAACAAGAGCCTTAAGACAGATGAGAAGCGGCTTGAGGCTTTTACGTTTGACCAACCTTTTCTCAATTGACAGCAAAGTTGCCAGCAAAAGTCAATGATCATGAGAGGTTAGTGAGCTTTTTTGTTATGTTAAAATATGATTCCTATCTATTATCCCCTACGTATTCCTCGCACTCTTGTCCAAGAATAGCTCTTTGCCATCTGGCAGGGTGTCACTTCACTTGCTATCCCTGGATCTCTCAAACGAGCCATGTGAGGCTGCGGATGAGTCATAAAACGGTAGAGGTGGCAAGTAAATAAGACGATGATTTGTGAGACGAGAAAATAAGACACCTGCACATCGCTTGTTGCGTATGTGTCGAGTGTAGGGGATGGTGTCTCATGAAATGGCCGATTCTGAGATGCTCTTTATTGAATATTGCCTGAAAGGCCAGCAAGGGTTGGCTTAAGCAAGCAGCGGTTCAAGAGAGCGCTGCAACATGATTTTCAGTTCATGGTCGATCAAGCGAAAGCTTCGCACGGGAGTGGGATCGAGGGGGGCGTTTCGACTGGTTACCCGAGCTTTCGATACCTGGCCGGGGGCATGCCGACTTCTCGCTTGAAGGCTTTATGAAAGGCTACTCCCGATTCATAGCCGAGAAGCTCTGCGATCTTTTCTATCTCGACGTTGTCCTTGAGCAAGCGGGTCGCTTTGTTCATGCGCCAACGGGTGAGGTACGTGATAGGGGACTCACCCACCAGACGGGTAAAGCGAGCGGAGAAGACTGAGCGGGAGAGGGCCACCGCCTTTGCCAGTTCCTCGACCTTCCACCCATGTTCGGGCGAGTGATGAATCAGGCCCAGAGCTGTGCTGATAGGCTGATCGCGTAGCGCCGCTACCCATCCTCGCGAAGATGCCGATTGCTGCTCAACCCAGACCCGGATCACGTGAATGAAGAGCAGTTCGGTTAATCGCCTGAGCATCACCTCCGCGCCCAGCCGAGGGGTGGCCGCTTCACGTGCGATCAAATGCACAATCTCGGCGAAGCCCTGCACCGTGCGGCCCTGTTCTGCGGGAATATGAATAACTTTTGGCAAGCTGTGGAGCAAGGGAAAAGCGCCGGGATGCTCCACATGGAACGCGCCACAGAGGACAACCATCTTTGACGCATCGGACGCGCCAGGAAAGCCCTGGTACTCGCGTTGCGCGGAATAGTCCACATGCAGGACTTGAGTCAGGGGTGAAGTCAGTTCGTCACAGATCGAGTGAGCGTGCCCGAAAGGGAAGAGCAGGACGGCCCCATCCTCGACCCGCAGAGGCGTGGGATCTCCTTCGACAGAGAGGTAGCCACCACCAGAGCTGAGCAGGTGAAAGATCATATCTTGACTGGCCGCAAAGTCATAGCGCCAGGGAGGAGCAAGCTCCCTGCGCGCAGAGATCCACCCTTTCAATTCGAGTGCATTGAGCACATCGGTGAGCACATCCATGCCATTCTCCTCTCGTGAGACGATCGAACATATATTCAAGACAATATAGCATAGATTGCCACATTGTTCAAGGGTATACTCTGCATATCGAGAAGATCACTGGACTCCGCGAGAGCCGTACAGAGGGGAATGGGTGATGCGACCGCAGCTCAGCACAGAGAAGACAGTGACCAGGAAAAACATTGGAGGAAAACGAAAGTATGTCTACTATATCGACACCAGCACATTTCTTATAAAACAAGCATGCCGTCATTTTTGGGGCAGGCGGTGCCGTTGGGACCGCAGTTGCCAAAGAGCTTGCAGCACATGGAGCGACGGTCTTTCTCTCCGGTCGTGCGAAGAACAATGTGGAGCCAGAAAAGATACAGAACTGTATTGTATCTTTATGAAAGGATTGAGCCATGAATGAATTGAGTAAGGCACAGCGCTTGCTCGGCAAAAACGTGGTCGTTATTGGAGGCAGCAGGGGTCTTGGGAAGACCATTGTTGCCGCGACTCATGCTGAGGGGGCGCGGGTGCTTGCAGTTGCGCGGCGGGAACAGTCGCTCAGGCAACTCGCCGCTGAAATTCCAGGGGTTCGAGTACTCGCACTTGATGCTGCCGACGAAGGAGCGCCCGCGCAGGTGTTCGAGACGCTCTTGCCAGATATTCTGGTCGTCTGCGCGGGCGCTTTACCTCATATGGCGCCACTGGTGGAACAGAGTTGGGAGCAGTTCTCGCGCAACTGGAACAGTGATGTCAAGATGTCGTTGCTTTTCTCGCAGGCAACATTAACCACACCGCTTCCCGCGGGGACGACCATTATGCTCATCTCCAGCGGCGCGGCTATTGGTGGGTCGCCGCTTTCAGGTGGCTACGCCGGCGCGAAGCGCACGCAAATGTTTCTCGCGGATTATGCCCAGAAGGAATCCGCTCGCTTGCAACTCGGTTTGCAGTTTCTCGCGCTTACTCCGGGGCGCATCATGCCCGAAACTGAGCTGGGGAAAGCGGCTATTGAAGCGTATGCTTCCTCTCTCGGTATTTCACCTGCCGATTTTATCAACAATATGGGAGCAAAGGTGACAACAGAAGATGTAGCCAATGCCGTTGTAACGCTTGCGAGCGACTCGCGAGAGAGAGCAGGAAAGACGTTCCTGGTTTCAGCATCTGGGATTGAGCTTTTGTCATAGATCTACTGATCCCATAGAGACGCATAAGCTGCCAGGAGTCTGGTTGAAGCTGCCTGATGCGCAGGCAGACCAGAGACACGAGCGAGGAGGGAACGATCTCAGGCAGGTGTCACGCACCTCGAGAGGAAGACGAGCACCCCTGCATGGTGGTGTGGCACATGCGCACATCTGCTTTGTCGATGATGGAACGCCTGGCGGCTGCACTCTCGAAGAGAAATGTGCTCTTCGCTCTTGTCTCATGAGTATCCATGCACTTGCATGGATGTCGATCGCCGCGCCCTTCGAGCGCGAGCAGGTTGACACCGTTTTTGAAGGCAGATCAGGCTATCTCGATCTGACAACAGAAGGAGAGGACATGATAAACAGCAGCGGTATCAAGGACCACCCGGTGGTTTCGCACGAGGAGTGGCTCTCCGCACGAACAGCGTTTCTTGCGAAGGAAAAGGAATTCACGCGGCTTCGCGACGAGCTGAGCCAGCAGCGGCGCGCACTCCCGTGGGAGAAGGTGGACAAGCAGTATGTCTTCGATGGGCCCAAAGGGAAGGAGACGTTGGCCGAGCTCTTCGAAAGCAGGAGCCAGCTCGTCGTCTATCACTTTATGTTCGATCCTGAGTGGGAGGAAGGGTGTTCGAGCTGCTCGTTCTGGGCCGACTCATTCAATGGCAACGGTGTTCACCTCAATCACCGCGATACGACCTTTGTGGCCATTTCCAGGGCACCCCTGGCCAAAATCGAGCCGTTCAAAAAGAGAATGGGATGGAGCTTCAGGTGGGTTTCTTCATTCCACAACGATTTCAACTTTGACTATCAGGCATCCTTTACCCCGGAGCAAGTCAAGAGTGGAGCCGTATTCTACAATTATACCGTAACAGATCGCGAAGATCTGGATCGTGAGGGAATCAGCGTGTTCTCCAAAGACGAGAGCGGCGCGGTCTTTCACACCTACTCCTGCTACGCGCGAGGTATCGACCTGATGAATGTCACCTACCAATACCTCGACCTGACTCCCAGGGGACGAGATGAGGATGGTCTAGAATGGGTGCAGGCCTGGGTCCGGTACCATGACAGATACGAGGACTGAGCGCAAGGGCAGTGGTTTCGGGACCGCCGTGACCGAGGGGCGCGCTGGCCTGGTGACGTTTCTTGAGCCAGCGCGCTCTTGTTCATTTTTCGTGTGGGCCGTCTGCGGGGCATGATGAGGAACATTCGGAGGGAGCACAATGAGTTTGCAACGAGAACATCCTCTTTTTCTGGCGCTGCTGCTGATCCTGGCCGCTGCGTCGTGGGTAATTCTGATCTGGCAATCTAGCATGATGAATAGTATGGACATGTGTAAATTACAACAACAGGAGGGATCATGACCAATCGAAATGACTACAATCGCCAAGTGATTGAGGAGTTCCGCGCGAACGGGGGCAAGGTCAGTGGGCCGTTCGAACACACTCCCTTGCTCTTGCTCACGACCACAGGTGCCAAGAGCGGAGAGCGTCGCATAACGCCGATGGAGTATATACCCGATGGCGACCGCCTGCTCGTATTCGCGTCCAAAGGTGGCGCACCAACTCACCCTGACTGGTATCACAATCTGGAGGCGCACCCGGAAGTCACCGTCGAGGTCGGGACCGAGACCTTCGACGCCATCGCTGTTGTCACAGAAGATTCAGAGCGGGATCGGCTGTGGACCAAGGCAGTGGAATGGTATCCCTTTCTCGCCGAGACCCAGGCGAAGACAACCCGCCAGATTCCGGTGATCGCGCTCTCCCGACGAGAAAGCTGAAGACCATCAGCGGCTCTTCCGGTGGTATCTCTTCTGTAAATCCCAAAATGAAACTGGTGGAGGAGTACAATTATTCTGGTGGCTTTTGGCTTTCTGTGTTTTCTGCTCTTCTCGCTTGAGAGGCGCGCACGAGCTACCTTCTTGCCTTAAACAGCGTCTCTCCATTGGCCAGGATAATTCTACTGCTCCCACCAGTTTCATTTGAGGATTTACACACAGAGTGGCTTCAGTGTTCTCTTTTTCGATTGGCAATGACCTTACTATTGTAAATTTCGTTGGAGGGCCTAATAGACCTAGTTGAGACGACAAGTGCATGCCGCTTCTTCTACCGGAAACTTCCTCCTCGACCGGCTTCACAAGCCAAAAGCCTGGTCGAGGAGGAAGCTACTCTGCTTCAAACGTGAGGAGGTGACATGCCTCATCTCTTTGTGTCGCAGAAAACCAATGTTTTATGAGACAGACGAAAGTAGAAGTCTTTAAACGACCGTTTTAAGAGATAAACAAACCAAATGAAGCGCGGCTAACTAGCATCCCAAGCTACTATTTCAAGCTTCGGCCACATTTTCCGCCACCGGTCGGCCTTCTTTTCATAAACTTCTCTGGAGAGAAGCGTTTTATTCGGCCTGACTACCATGCCTAACAAGTCATGAAGGCCGTAAGGCGCATAGACCTGGAAGTTTCCATCCCTATATCTGACTCCTATAGATGTTGCTGTTGTCGGCCAGGTATTAATGGCAGCTTTCATTTTTCACAAACTTGGTGTTGTCCCTTGGCAGCCGATATCACAGACCTTATCATCACAAAATGCCCCTTGACTCAAGAGGCTTCTTTATGGCATCATACTCTATGACCATATATTATTTATGGTCATAGAGAAAAAGAATGATTGAGCATGCCCAAAGCATTTACTGCACAGGAAAAGGAGCTGATCCGTAGGCGGCTCCTCGAGCAGGGGTACAAGCAGTTTTCTACGTATGGATTGCAAAAAACCAATATTGAGGAGCTTGCCGAAGCGGCCGGCATCTCAAAAGGGGCCTTTTACCTGTTCTATGCGTCCAAAGAAGCACTCTTCATGGAAGTGATCGAACAGATCGAACAAGGTTTTCGCCAGGAACTCCTCGCGGTGGTCGACCTGCCAGGGCCTTCGCCACGGGCCCGCCTGTTTGCGGTTTTGCAACAGGCTTTTCGCCTCTTCACAACGCTTCCTCTCTTGCGGTTTCTCACGGGCAATGATTATGACCTGCTTTTTCGCAGGATGCCCCCAGAACGATGGCAGGAGCACTTCGCGAGCGATCGGATGTTCCTCGAAGAGTTGATCAGTCGCTGCCAGAACGCAGGCATACCCATCCGAGTACAGACCGAGGAGATCATCAGCTTGCTGTATCCACTCGTTCCGACCATCCTCCATGAGGACGATTTTGGTGCATTTCGCCTGGGCGGCGGTGTCAATGTTTTTCTGGAACTGGTCGCGGCTTTCTGTCTGGGTGAGGTCGAGCTCCAGCTTCAACCACCACTCAATCCTCTGCCCGCGCCGGAAGAAGGAGACTCACGATGAACTTGCCGATTGAGACCGAGGATCTCGGGAAACGCTATGGAAAGGTCACCGCCGTCAACCACCTCTCCTTGCGCGTGGCGGAAGGAGAAATCTACGCGTTCCTGGGCTTGAACGGCGCCGGGAAAACGACGACCATTCGCATGCTGCTGGGGATGATCAAGCCCACCTGGGGAACTGCTCAGGTGCTTCAAACCCGGGTTCGCCTGGGGAGCCGGAAACCCTGGGCATCGGTCGGGTACCTGGTGGAGACGCCGCACAGTTATCAGGAATTAACGGTCTCTGAGAACCTGGAGGTTGCCCGCCGTTTGCATCCTGGCACCGCCTCTAAGGCTGTGGGTGACATCATCGAGCGCATGGGGCTGGCGGCCTATGCCGACCGGCGGGCTGGCACCCTTTCTCAGGGGAATGCGCAGCGGCTGGGATTAGCCAAGGCTCTGCTGCATGCTCCCAGGCTGCTTCTTTTAGACGAACCTGCCAACGGACTGGACCCGGCTGGGATCGTCGAGATCCGTGAACTCCTGCTCGAACTGACCCGCGAACAGGGCGTGACGGTCTTTCTGGCGAGCCACATCCTGGCCGAAGTTTCGCGGCTTGCCCGACGCATCGGGATCATCCACCAAGGGCGTCTGCTCCAGGAACTGGACGTCGATGAGTTGGAGCAGAATCGACGAAGGCGGCTGTTATTACGAGCGCGAGACATGGAGGGAACCCGCCTGGCGCTCGCTACAGCCGGGCATTCTGCCGCAATCCTTCGGGACGGTACCCTGGAACTCACAGCTATCCCTTCGGTCGAACACCCTGAGGACGTCGCCAGCCTGCTGGTTCAGGCCGGGGTTCCGCCCACGCAGGTGATGGTCGAAGAAGAGGACCTGGAGCAGTATTTCCTCCGACTGGTGGGAATGAATGGAGGGCAGAGCAATGCATGACCTGACCAATGCCGTTTGGATTGAACTGCGCAAGGCAAGGCGCTCGCGGATGCCCCTGTTCACTGCCCTGGGGGTCCTGGTTGTGGCTTTTGGCCTCGCCTTTTTTATGTTCATCTACAAATATCTCACCTTTGCTCGGGGTAGTGGCCTGATTAGCGCGAAGGCCAACCTTGCAGGAGGCGCCGCCACCTGGCCGTATTATCTGGATCTTCTCGGCCGGGCGATCGCGATTGGCGGAATCCTGTTGTTTAGTCTTGTGGAGAGCTGGGTGTTTGGCCGCGAATTTGCCGATGGGACCCTGAAGGACCTGCTTGCCGTGCCGATTTCGCGTGCAATGCTTCTCCTGGCGAAATTTATCGTCGTTGTACTCTGGTCTCTCCTCTTGACGGTGATGCTCTTCCTTGTTTGTTTGCTCCTCGGAGCGGCGATAGGACTGTCACAGGGGACAACTGAGGTGTTCTGGAACGGAACCGCTACCCTGGCGGTCGCCGCCTGCCTGGTCATCGTCACTGTTTTTCCGTTCGCTTTCTTCGCCAGCGTGGGACGAGGCTACTTGCTGCCAATGGGGATGACTTTGCTGGTCATCGTGCTTGGTAATATGGTTGCCGTCGCCGGATGGGCAAACTATTTCCCCTGGGCGGTGCCAGCGCTGCATGTCGAGCTGACTGGAAGGGGAAATCTCGAACCAGTCAGCTACCTGCTTGTGCTCATAACGGGACTAGCGGGCATGGCTGGGACCTATCTCTGGTGGAGATTTGCAGATCAGAGCCACTAGCCATCGCTGCCGCCAGAAAGAGCAGGCTACCCGGGCTGCTCCAGTTCCGCAGTGCCGACATCAAACCAGGCTGAAGCGATTTTTGATAAAGGAGAGACCAGATCTCCTGATTTCTCAATCGCGTCGCTCTCGAAAGCTCCGAGACCACCTTTCGTTGCAAGAAACGAACCAGGCTGTTGAAAATCTATATTGCAGAGCTTTGTGAAGAAGAAAAACATCGGAAATCTCCCTCATATAAGACCTATTCTCAGTAATTTGGCAGCAAAACATGGTAGTTCGAATCCTTAAAAACTCATCAGTTGAGTTTTTCAACACGCAGCACCGTTTTCTGTACTATACCTTCTTTGCATTCCGATCCAAGATGTCTGCTCTGATAATACTATGAACACTTGATGAAATAATAAGGTTCTCAGGGTCTTTTCAAACGGAGGTTATATGGTACACGGAGTAAAAAAGAGAACAAGGGGCCACTATCTGAAGCAACCTCAATCTCTATCAAAAAGTGAGGGATCTGTCCTCCGTTCTTGTTCTTCTGCCAAGGCATGGGTCTGAGCAGAAAGCATTTCTCACGCTCTCTGCTCAGACACAATCGGTTCCAAATACCGATACAACACCACTTTCATTTCATGCACGATTGCCTTTTGCTGTTCCTCATCGCCCTGGAGTGCCAGGGGAAGTAACGCGAGAAAAAGACGATAGGAGACCAGAAGCGGCAGATGCCGTTGCTCACTTGTACTGTGAGGCCAATAGGCAGCCAATAGTGCATCCTGGCGAGATGGGAGATCCTGTTGTAAATCGGCTAAGATCAGAGCAAGCGAGGAAGAGATGGTTGACCCAAGTTCAAGTGCCAAGTAGCCAGGGCAGTTCCGATTAAAAGCAACGATCCTGTCGATGAAGGTATCGAGAAACGTCTGGAGAGGCAAGGTCATCGCCTCGGACGACAGCATGCTATCATACACCTGGTGGAGTTGCTCGATCGTGTCTGCCGCGAATGCCTGTGCAATGGCTTCTTTATTCGAAAAAAACTGGTAGAGCGACCCCGGTGACACGCCTGCGCGTGCCGCGATCATGTTGGTTGTCACCTTGTCGTAGCCGACCTCAGCAAAGAGTGCTCCCGCAGCCTGAAGGATTTCCTCCACGCGCAGCGCACCACGCTTCTGACGACGAGCCTGCCGACGTTCCTGATTTTCTCCCATACATCACCTCTCCACCAAGCGGAAAGAACTTCTTCACAGAAGCCCTTGACAATACGATACTTTACTCGTATAATTGCTCTATGATTACGATACTTTACTCGTAATTATAGCAAGAACGGCGTTCGATGTCAAGAAAGGAAACACCGATGTCTTCACAGACCAATAAAGAACTCTGGAAACGCTGGATTGAAGTATGGAATGGCAATCTGTCTATCGCTGATGAGATCATCGCGCCGACCTTCGTCGCGCATTTTGCTCCCGCTAGCACGAGTCCTGCTGAGGTGCGCGGCCCCGATGGGCTGAAGCAGTGGATCGGCGGGAGTGCGGCAGCCTTCACCGACTACAGCTTTACGACCACGGTTGGTCCTCTTGCCGATGAAGACAAGGTTGCTGGTCGATGGCTCTTTCGCGGCACGTATCAAGGTGGCATGCCAGGCGCTTCGCCTGCTGCCGGTGGGAAACAGGTCGAGTACGCGGGCATGGACCTCTTTCGCGTCGAGGCTGGGAAAATCGTCGAATACTGGCTGTGTGCCGACATTCTGCAATTGCTGCAACAAGTCGGGATGATCCCTTCCTAAACAGGCTCTCTGCCTTTTCACAGAGCACAAAGGAACGCAAGCGATGAAGTTCCCCCGCGTTCCTTTGTGCTCGTAGAGAGGAAAGAGAGTGAAAATGGTACTGAACAAACTGGGACACTTCCAGAGGGTCTTGTAGTGCAGGTGAATACAAACAAAGGAGGTATACTCCATGACAGCGTATATGATCGTTGATAACGAGGTCACTGATCCAGAGGGCTTTAGGGAATACCAGAAACGCGTCGGTTCAACTCTCAAGCCTTATGGAGGAAAATTTCTTGTCCGAGGGGGAACGTATGAAACCGTGGAAGGGGATTGGCCCCTCCATCGACTGATACTCCTGGAGTTTCCCAGCGTGGAACAGGCCAGGCGTTGGTATCAGTCAGATGAGTATGCACCTGTAAAAGACATCCGTCTCAAGACAGCAGTCACGCAGGTCATTCTGGTCCAGGGCAACTCATAAGTCATGATAAAAGCTGAGATATTGCCGCCATTTGGCTGTCTCTTCAGGGGCGATGTCCTGTCGCACCTGCCAATATGCGTGGCGAGGTTTGCTAGATATGCAATACGATAACTGGCCAGAAACCCTGGTTACCCTCTCTTAGGATCAGAAAGAGCTTTCAGCAGTCGATATCTTTGTTTTTGGTAATTATACCGTTTGGTTGATGAGTCTCAACAAACCACCGTTTTTGGAGACAACTGAAACTTACTGTTCAAGAGGCAATCCGACCAGCATGTTGTTGTTGCCTGCTCTAGCAAATAAGCGGTAATGATAGTATCATCTCCGGCTATGCCAAGTTGTCTGCTTGGCACTTCCCTATGAATGATGGAGGGCAGACTGAAAAATCAGGTTAGATGAGAAGTCACGGTATGCTTTTCAAGTTTCCAAGGGTTGCCTTCTTGACAGCAAAACCCACGATTTTCTGCGCTTTTCAGCGAACGCCAGCGAACAACCAGTTCCCTCTGATAGAGCAATAGAGCCAATCCACCAAGGCCCAAACACCCATAAAAAAAGCCAAGGCGGAGAACACCCCTCTGCCTTGT
>WNGE01002752.1_pt1 | contig 28884 bp, 29 predicted proteins | sample 5400651 | NCBI WGS metagenome assembly WNGE01 (sample SAMN13153370, study PRJNA577476) | soil metagenome | isolation source: 60 cm soil or saprolite under grassland replicate 2 | place: USA:California | collected 2016-06-15
TGCATAGATCAGCCCGGACTCTTGGCCGCCATCAGCTCCGCGATTACAACCGCGGAAGCGAATATTGCGCGGGCCCAGGTAAGAACTTTCTCGGGCCAGAAGGCGCTCAACACCTTCGACGTGATGATCAAGAATTCCAAACACCTCCAGCAAGTGTTACAGAATGTCTCAAAGGTCAAAGGCGTTTACAAAGCTGTCCGTGGGCGCGGTAGGACGGGCGCTGAGATCCGGGACCCCGGAGGCAAGAATGATTTCAGTGATGCGCGATGACCCCGGCTCTTATGCAACTTTCTGGACGCGGCCGGAATGAATACAATCCGTGCAAACTAAAGCGCGCTTAACCTGTCCGTCAAAATTGGCCCTGACTCGCTGCAGATTGGGGCGCCAAGAGCGCTTAGTCTTATTGTTAGCGTGACTAACGTTGTGGCCAACGGAGCGACCCTTGCCACAAATCGAACAAACCCTTGCCATAGTTTTTAACTCCTTAACTTTGCAATAATTTCCGTTGTCGAGAAGCCCTTCAAATAGGGAACGACTACAACTTTGCCGCCATTTCCCTGGACGAGATCACCGCCTATGACTTCCTCAGCGGACCAATCTCCACCCTTAACAAGGATGTGCGGCCGCAAGATCGAAATAATATTGTAGGGATCCGGCTCGTCAAACAACAGCACGTAATCTACCATCTCCATCGCAGCGATCAACTCAAGGCGATCTGTCTCTGCTAGTATCGGGCGGGTTGGTCCCTTAATCGCCTTGACGGATTGGTCGCTGTTGATGGCGACGACCAGCAGGTCGCCCAGCGCCTTGGCCTCTCGCAGCAGGTAAATGTGTCCCCGATGAAGCAGGTCGAAGCAGCCGTTGGTAAAAACTATAATTTGGGCGTTTGTTCTCGCTACGGCTGTGAGCGTTTTGAGCTCGTCGAGGCTTTTAACCTTGTCCGACACATTCAATGGGTAACATGAGAAACTGGGGTTTTCAATTGGAAGTTCCCGTGTTTCAAGCAAATTCAATGTCTTGACCGTCCCTGAAAATTTGGTTAGAGTCGGAGCCAATTCTACACGATCTGCAAAGCCGCACCTGTGCGCGTGTTCTCAAAATCAGGAGGAAAAAATGGAATATCAAGATCTTAGAGATTGGATCGAAATCGCCGATGAAATGGGGGAGCTAAAAACCCTCAAAGGCTGTGACTGGAACCTAGAAATTGGCGCCGTCACCGAGTTGGTGGCCCACAAAGAAGATGGTCCCGCCGTTTTGTTTGAAGATATTAAGGGTTATCCAACGGGCTACCGGGTGTTGTCCAATTCCCTAGCATCGAGGAAACGGCTGGCGCTGACCCTCGGTCTTCCGGCAGGCGAGACCAAAATGGACTTTGTCAAAATCTGGAAGGACAACTACAAGAATATCAAACCAGTCCCAGCGAAATTTGTTAAGAACAGCCCGCTATTCGATAACGTTTACAAAGACGGCGACATCGATATGTTTAAGTTCCCAACGCCGTTTTGGCACGACAAGGATGGTGGCCGCTACATCGGCACCGGGAGCGTCGATATCACACGCGACCCGGACGAAGGGTGGGTGAATTACGGCACCTACCGGGTCATGATTCATGACAAGAATAAGGTGGGATTCTACATTTCACCTGGCAAGCACGGCCGCATGCAACGCGACAAATACGCCGCCAGCGGTAAGCCCTTTAAGATGGCTATGTCGTTCGGCCACGATCCGCTAACCTTCTTGGCCGGTAGCATCGAAGTTCCTTACGGCGTTCCCGAATATGAATTTATTGGCGGTATTCGTGGCGAACCATTCGAAATGATCGAAGGCGAATACTCCGGATTGCCGATTCCCGCAAACGCCGAGATCGTCATTGAGGGCGATGTACATTTCGATAATCCAAAGGTCGAAGGCCCATTCGGTGAATGGACGGGTTATTACGCTAGCGCAGAACGGTCGGAACCCTGGGTGGAAGTGAAGCGGCTTTACCACCGCAACAATCCGATCATCCTCGGTTCCCCTCCCGGTCGGCCTCCTTCAGAACTCGGTTGGTACCGCTCTTACCTCCGTTCCGCACTGATTTGGGACGAGATGGAGAAGGCCGGTGTGCCCGATGTCAAAGGCGTTTGGCTTACCGTGTCGGGTGGTAGCCGGTTGATGATGGTGGTTTCGATCAAGCAAAGATATCCGGGCCATGCCAAGCAGGCCGCGGTCATTGCATCGCAATGCCACGCAGGCGCCTATCTCGGACGTTTCGTGGTCGTGGTCGACGATGACATCGATCCGTCGAACACGGACGACGTCATTTGGGCAATGGGTACCCGCTGCGAACCGGTTGAAGATATCGACATCATTCGCCGCTGCTGGAGCGGTCCGCTTGATCCCGTCATTCAAGTGGGAAAGAAAGGCTTCAACTCTCGCGCAATCATTGACGCGACGCGCCCGTACGAGTGGATGAAAGATTTCCCGCCAGTGGCTGAATCGAGCAGAGAGGTTTTGGATGCGACAGCCAAGAAGTGGGGTGCCGAGCTTTTCGGCGCCAACGGAAAAAAGTAAGAACCTGCTACGAGTTTGAATTGCCGCTACGAGGGCAAGTCGATCACAATAAGGGTCGACTTGCCCTTTTTTATGACTTCCAGTTTGATGCGGGGCTCAGTTTTTTTGGACTGGACCAACGCCTCTAGGTCATGGGTGGACTGAATCGCCTGGTCGTTCGCTTTCGTGATGACGTCGCCGCGTTGAATACCCGCAACCATCGCAACGCTGCCCTGAGCCACGTCCGTAATTAGAACGCCGCGTTGGACTGAGAGGTCCAGAAGAGCCGCGACTTCTACGGTTAAGTCCTGGGCTTGAACGCCCAACTTTTTCTCAAACTCTTTAGTCTCGTTGCTGAGCGCCGGTAACGACTTGGCTTTCGCTAATACCTGAGTCGACGCGTAGATGGGCGCTTTCATTCTTAGAGCGACGGCGATGGCGTCGCTCGGCCGCGCATCGATCTGCAAATCCTGGCCTTTGAATCCTAAGAACAAGACGGCGAAGTAGGTGTTGCTCCGAAGGTCGGTAATCATCACCCGTTGCAGGGTTGCACCCAATCCTTGGATGATGTTGCGAATCAGATCATGAGTCAGAGGGCGCGGTGTTGTGACATGTTCGAGTTCGAGAGCGATGGCTCTTGCTTCGGGGACGTCAATCCAGATGGGCAGGAGCTTTTTGTCGGTGACGGTTTCAAGGACGACGACCGGGGATTGTGTGTTCGGATCCAGCATGAGGGTCTTGATTTTCGCTTCCACGGAGCTGGTCTCTTGTGCGGCGTAAGGGCTGAAAGGAAACAAAAAGAGAAACGCTAACAGAAAAAGCCATTGGCGAGGTTTCATGCAAGCCTCCTTCGCTAGAATTGTGGCTGTCACGGAGGGTCAACCTCAGCTTATCTGGACTTTGGATCATGTCAACGGTGCCGTTTTTCTTGACCGGATCATTGCGGCTGAGTTATTGTTGCCCCTAGGAGAGCCCTGCCGTTGTGAAAATTCACATTCTTTCGGATGAAATGGCGAGCCGCATCGCCGCTGGCGAGGTGGTAGAGCGTCCGGCGTCGGTAGTTAAGGAGCTCATAGAAAACTCCTTGGACGCCGGTGCGACAGAAATTTCCATCTCCATCGAAAAGAGTGGCACCGCACTCATTCGCGTGGCCGACAACGGCGAAGGCATGGGGCCTGAAGATCTCGCCTTAGCGGCGGAGAGACATGCGACGAGCAAACTTAGAAACGAAGAGGATCTGTTTCGTGTCGCTACGTTGGGATTTAGAGGCGAGGCGTTGCCGAGTATCGGCTCCGTTTCACGGATGGAAATCGTGTCTCGCTTGCCCCTGTCGGAAACGGGATACCGCATACGAATCGAAGGAGGCAAAAAGGCAGCGCCCTCGGTTACCGGTTCGCCAATAGGAACGAGCGTAGAGATCAAAGATATTTTTTTTAACACGCCGGCTCGGCGCAAGTTTCTCAAGTCACCCGCGACTGAGCTGAGCCACATTTGTGACGTTCTTAACCGCATGGCTTTAGCCTATCCGAAAGTGCATTTCCGTCTCTCTCATGATGGTAGGATTATTGCCGATCATGCAGCGGTGAGCCAGGGCACGGATCGCTTGCATCAGGTTTTCGGACGGGAGATGGCGAGGAATTTGATCCTTTTCTCTTGGGCCCGAGGTGAGTTGAGCGCTATTGGATACCTAAGTTCCGTGCCGACCTCGTTTCCCAATTCTCGCTATCTCATCACATTTGTTAACCGTCGTTTTGTACGGGACAAGGTGCTGACCCACGCGGTGTTGTAGGGTTATGAGACTTTGCTGATGAAGGGCCAGTATCCTGCAGTGGTGCTGTTTATGGAGATTCCGTTCGCCGAGGTAGACGTCAATGTCCATCCGGCAAAATATGAAGTTAAGTTCCGCCGGCAATCGATGGTGCACGAAACGGTTGCCGAGGCGATTCGGCAAAAGCTGAAACAGGAAGCCAAGGAGTCGTCACGGAAAATCTTGCCATCTGCATCCGGGCCGTTTATCGGGGTAATGGAGGCACAGCTGCCCTATGCGAACCGTGCCATAGAGCAGGAAAATCCACACCTCAGGCCGGATGCATTTCCGATCTCCAGCGGCCAAGTGGAACCGATCCACGATGGGTTTTTTTCCTCGTTGTATATTTTGGGGCAGATCCTTGGCTGTTATTTGGTCTGTTCCTCTCCGCACGGGCTGGCACTTATCGATCAACATGCCGCCCACGAGCGGATTTTCTTCGAAAAGTTCCGCCGACAATTGAATACGGGCGACATCCAGAAGCAGAGCCTGCTCATCCCGCAAACGATTGAATTGACCGCCGGAGAGTTGATGCTCTTGGAGCAGAAGCTGCCAGCCTTGGAGCGATTTGGATTTCTCCTCGAGCCTTTCGGTCCTGATTCCTATGCTATTACTGCCGTCCCCGCGCTTTTACCGGAAAGTGATTGCCGTCCCATCGTGCGGCAAATGGTTGCAGAACTGGCGGAAGTAGAGAATTCAGAGAAATTACGACAGCACCTTGAAGAGCGACTGGCGACTATGGCGTGCCATAGTGTTATACGGGCCAACCGTAAACTGGAAATGAGCGAAATGCGGGAGCTGCTGAGAGAGCTGGATCAAATTGAATTTGCCACCCAATGTCCCCACGGTCGTCCCGTCCTGGTCGAGTTTAGCCAAGATGACTTGGAGAAAATGTTCAAACGGGTGGTGTAGTCTAAGAAGTTCCAGGTTCAATGTTCAACCTTCAAAGGTGCGGGTTCGAGGTTCTGAGTATTAACCAACGTCGAACCTTGAACTTGAACTGAAGGGACCTCGTCTCCAGTTTTCCATGAAGCCTAAAATCGTCGTTGTCCTTGGCCCGACGGCCGTGGGCAAAAGCGATATCGCGATGGAGCTTGCCTTGCAGATGAATGGCGAGATCATCAACGCCGACTCGCAACAGGTCTACCGCAAAATGGACATTGGCACGGCCAAGCCATCTACCGACCTGCGCGAGAAGATTACGCATCATGTGATCGATGTGGTTGATCCGGATGAAGAGTTTAATGTTGCCAGGTACCGGGAAATGGCCACAGCGTTTATCCATGATATTCACAAAAGGGGTAGACAGGCGATAGTTTGTGGCGGAACCGGGCTCTACATCAAGGCGCTCACCCGGGGGCTGTTCCTCGGGCCGGCACAAGACGCGGAAATCAGGGCAGAGCTCACTCTAAAAGCACACGGGCATGGCCTCAGATCTCTTTACGAGTGGCTTGAGCAAATCGATCCTTCAGCAACATCTTGGATTCATCCGAATGACCGGCAGCGAATCATTCGCGCGCTGGAGGTCAATGAACTGACCGGGAAACCGATGAGCGAATGGCAGAAAGGACATGCTTTCGGTGAAACTCCCTTCACTACGCTGAAGATCGGACTGGAACGCCAACGTGCAGAGCTCTATGACCGGATCAATCATCGGTGCGACCAAATGATCGAGGCGGGATTGGTCGACGAGATGAAAGGCCTTCTCGCACAGGGCTATGGCCTTGATTTGAAACCTCTCCGCAGCGTGGGCTACCGCCATATGGGGTTGTTTCTCACGGGGCAGGTGAGCCTAGAGCAAGCGGTGTTCTTGATGAAGAGAGATACCCGCAGACTTGCCAAACGGCAGCTCACGTGGTTTCGCAGCGATAAGGAGATTCGCTGGTTCCATCCGCAAACTGAGCGGGAAAGAATCAAAGTCGTAGTGCGGGAGTTTCTCAATTAGAGCGGCGGAATGGGGAAAAAGATGTGTGGCCGAGTGAAGGAGGTCTCATGAGACGCCAAAGGAAAACAAGCCGGTGGTCGAGCTTATTGACTGCGGTAATTGTCGTCCTTTTAAGATCGAGCGTCGGCGCGGCTCCTGACCAACCGTCTTTGCCCTGGAAAATTCTCAAAGATGAAGCCGTCTCTTTGCTGAGCCGTTATATCCAAATTGACACCACCAATCCGCCCGGCAATGAGATCAAGGCTGCGCAGTTCTTCAAAGAGATTTTTGATCGCGAAGGGATCGAGGCGAGGATTATTGAGTCGGCTCCCGGACGCGGCAATATTTTTGCGCGTCTTAAAGGGACTGGCGCGAAAAAAGCGGTTCTCTTGTTGAACCATATGGATGTCGTCCCGGCGGAAGCTCGGCTTTGGAAGGAACCGCCTTTCAGCGGCGTGGTGAAAGACGGATATCTTTGGGGGCGCGGTTCCCTCGATATGAAGGGGCCGGCCATCGCTGAATTGATGGGCCTGCTGGCGCTTAGGCGAAGCAATATCCCGTTGAAGGGAGATGTTATCTTTCTCGGTACTGCGGATGAGGAAGCCGGGGGCACGTTGGACGCTGGCTTACTGGTTGAAAAGCATCCTGAATTGTTCAAAGACGTGGGCCTGGTGCTGAACGAGGGCGGCGGTATTCGCCTTGGCAACGATGGGAAAGTTCGGGAATATAGCGTCAGCGTTTCTGAAAAGACCCCGCCGTGGTTAAAACTCACCGCCACAGGAGTCCCCGGTCATGGATCGACCCCTGGGGCGAATCTGGCGGTCAACAAGCTAGTGACGGCGTTAAATCGGATCCTGCAGTATCGCAGTCCCATCAAAGTTGTACCGGAGGTTCAGAAGTACTACGGCGACATCGCGCAGCTTGAAACGCCCGGACGGCAACAGCAGTATCGGGATCTAAAAACGGCGCTTCAAGATCCGGCTTTTGCTGCCGAATTTACCAAGGATCCGCGTAATAACGGAAACGTGCGCAATACCATCGCTATTACCGGGGTGAAAGGCTCGGACAAGGTTAATGTGATTGCAGCGTTTGCGACTGCGGAGATCGACGTCAGGCTTTTGCCCGGTGAGGACCCCAAGGCTTTTATAGAAGATTTACGCAAAGTCATAGCCGATGACTCGATCAAAATCGAGGTTCTTCTCTCTTTCCCGCCGGCCACCTCGCCACCGCATCCGGAGGCAATCAAAGTGATAACAGAATTAGCTAAGACGATGGATGGCGGCGCGCCTGTGGTTTCTCCGCTGGTGCGTGGATTTACCGACTGTCATTTTTTTCGGGAACGAGGCATTCCCTGTTTCGGGTTTATACCTTTGAGAAACCCATCTGGCGGAGAAGGCCTGGTTCACGGAATCGACGAGCGGGTGGACGACATCGTGCGGAAACTGGTCACTGATGACTAACAAGTGTAAGGGTCCGCCTAACAACAGGGGAGCGGATTTTCGATCAAATTGTAGACGTGATCGAAGGTGACCTCGTTGATGCGCGCGAGAATTTTAAAAGTCCGCGGCGGCTCGTTCTTAAGAAAGACCATGATCGCCGTCTCGACGGGTGGACAGCCGGCCTTCACGCAGGGAACCTCTTTGACGACGACCGGTGCATCGGGGGGAAAGGTTAGAATAGTTTGTACCCAGTAGCGAATTTGATCGAGAGTGAATTTGGAAACGTCTTGCTTCCGACCAAAAGGGTCCACTTCGTCGGCAGAGGCCGTGCCATTGTCCGTAGTGATGCAGTCCATGAAACCCTGAGTGATTTTGTATTTGTCTAAGTCGCGACCGATAAAAACCAGGCGATTGAGCCGTTCTTCATCCGCCGCCCACGCACGGCCGGGGCGGCCCTCAAACAACATATGGACGCCCTGGAAGACGAATTGATCCGTGTCTTTGCGCAAGTTTAAGATGCCCTTCATGCGCATAATTCTCTCGCCGAATTCGGCGATTAGTTCGCGAAACCACTGGCTCACTTTTACCCCATCCAGATCACCCGGTGTCGCAATGGCAACGGTTTCGATATCTTCGGTGTGACTGTGGTTGTGGTCGTGTTTTTCCGCTTTCACTTCGAGGTCGAGACCGCGTAGATCCAAAACCGTACCGATATCGACATCGGAATTTCTCGTCTGGCAGATTCGCGCCGCGCCGTTAAGGTTGCGAATCTTGTATTCGAGCTCGGGTAGATCTTCGGGATTGATGAGATCGATCTTGTTCAGCAGCACCATGTCGGCGAATCCAATCTGCTCTTTCGCCTCGGGGGATTGCTTCAATTGTTGGTAGACATGCTTAGCATCGACAACGGTCACGACGCCGTTAAGTTGATATTCAGTCTTGATCCGATCATCGACAAAAAAGGTTTGCATGACCGGGGCCGGATCAGCGAGGCCCGTAGTTTCAATCATCAAGGTATCGAATTTCTCGCGGTGCTCGAGCAGCTGGAAAAGACTGCGCACAAGATCGCCGCGCACGGTGCAGCAGATGCAGCCGTTGCTCATTTCGACGACTTCCTGATCCGACGAAATCAGTAAGTGGTGATCGATGCCCACTTCGCCGAATTCATTCACAATAACCGCGACCCGGCGCCCATGGTCCGCGGTCAGTATCCGGTTCAGCAATGTGGTCTTACCGGCGCCCAAAAAACCGGTAAGAACGGTCACCGGAACTCTTCGATCATTCTCATTCGCCATAGCCATCAAATCCCTCTGCGCCTTTACTTTGAAAAAATAGCAACGGGGTAGAGTTGAGTCAACCTGAAAGCAATTGTATATCTTGTCCAGTTGCGGAGGATGATCAGATGAAACTCGCGGGTAAGGTTGCATTCGTCACAGGATTTGGTTCGGGTCTGGGCCAGGCGATCGCTGTGCTGTTCGCAAAAGAGGGTGCAGCAGTGGCGGGAACCTCAACCACCGAGGCGAAGGGGCGTGACACGGTGGCGATGATTGAAAAGGCAGGCGGAAAAGCGCTCTTTCGCCGGGGCGATGTTAGCAACTCGGCGCAAATGAAGGCATTGATCGACGACACGGTAAAACAATTCGGCGGCCTGGATATCGTGGTCAATAGTGCAGGCGTGCGGACCAATGGGAGCATTACCGAGGTTACCGAAGAGCAATGGGACCGCACCATCGACGTGAACCTCAAAGGGGTCTTTGTAGTTTCGCGTCTCGCGATACCGGAGATGATCAAACGCGGCGGCGGAGTGATTCTTAATATAGGTGCGCGGTCGGGTATGGCCGGCCAAGCGGGACGCGCGGCGTATTGCGCCTCGAAGGGTGGGATGACCACGTTGACCGAAGCGATGGCCATGGATTTCGCTGCGCAAAAAATCCGCGTCAACTGCATTTGTCCAGGGCCAACGAGGACGCCGATGGTCGATACGTCGACGCCGGAACGACTCGTGCATTACCAGAGACGAGTGCCCATCGGCCGGATCGGGGAGCCGGAAGATATTGCTTACGCAGCGCTCTACCTAGCGTCCGACGAAGCATCCATGGTTACGGCAGCGATTTTACCAGTGGACGGAGGCATGCGATTAACCGGAGCGTAGATTCGTCGATCAGATGAGCCGGAAGCTTTTCCAGGAAACGCTCTCAGTCGGACGTGAGAAGTTCGAGAGTCTTTGACAAGTCGGCGGCCAGGGAAGCCGTCCAGATCCGCTTCTTGCCGTGGTACTCCAAGGCAACCGTCGATGCGTGAAGGAACTGGCGGCGGAGCCCGTATTCTTTGCGAAATCGTTTGTTGAATGAAAAATCCCCGTGCTGATCATCCATCACCACAGGGTGGCCGTAGTGGGCGAAATGTAGACGGATTTGGTGCATGCGGCCGGTTGCGATGTCGGCGCGAACCAAAGTAGTTTCCGAGAATCTCTTGGCAACCCTAAAACGAGTTAGAGCGCAAACCGATTTGCCCTGCCTACCTGGGAGCCGCAAGTCTAGGGTCCCCTCATTCTGCTGAAGCCGTCCTACCAACAGGCATACATACTCTTTTTCCACACCATCGTCGGCAAATAATCTTTCAAACTGCTTCGCGGTCTCTTCCTTTTTAGCCGCGAGCAGCACGCCGGAGGTGTCTTTGTCGAGGCGGTGAACCAACCTTGGCGCAATTTCCTGAGGACGATATCTCGCTTCCAGCATCCCTAATATGGAATCCCGCTTGAGAACGTCTTTGGCTTCGTGAACCGCAATCCCCGCCGGTTTGTTGATAACTATTATTTCATCATCCTCGAAGATAATCTCCAAGGCGTCCCGTAAGGTCACACTTTGGCGGCTTGATTTTAGGTCTTTATCGAAGGGAATGTAGAGTTGGACGCAGTCGCCGGGAGCGATGAGGTCGTCCGGTTTGGATCGTTTCCCGTTCAGCCGCACGCCATTTTTACGGAAGAGCTTTCTGACATAACCGATGGGAAACCGTTTCTTAAGAAAATTCTCTAACTTCTTGGAACTTTCTCCAGCCGTGATGGAGATTTCTTGCATCACCCTTATGAGATAACCAGGAGCGCACTCCGTCGTCAAGAGTAGAATAGGGCAATATTTGCAATTCTGTAGGAATTAAGATACGTTACGCAGGTGGCGCCAAGGAATAAGCCTTGTTGTTAGCGCCTCGGTGAGGTGTTATTGAGCCGTAAAGAGTCGGTCGATGCTCTCAGAAAAAAGATCGATCACATTGATGAAAAAGTTGTTGCTCTTCTAAACGACCGTGCTTCGCTTGCACTACGGATCGGTCATAGTAAAAGGCTCAACCACGAAGTAATTTACGCGCCTAGTCGCGAGCAAGAGGTTCTTCGCCGGGTTGCGCAGTTAAGTCGCGGTCCGCTGTCTCAACACGCAATTCGTTCTGTCTTCAGAGAAGTCATCGGTGCCTGTCGTTCCCTCGAGTCACCGCTGAAGGTCGCTTTTTTCGGGGCCGAGGCTACCTACACCCACCTCGCTGCCAGGGAAAAATTCGGTTCCCTAGCCAAGTTACTTCCGACAGCCAGCATCAGCGAGGTTTTTCAGGAAGTGAGGCAGGGGCGGGTTTCTTTTGGCGTTGTGCCGATAGAAAATTCAACAGAAGGGGCAGTGGGGCAAACCCTGGATCTGCTGGTAGAGTCTGACTTGCGGATTTGCGCGGAAGTTTTCTTGGACGTTCACCATAATTTATTGTCGCGCAGTGGTCGCACAGAAGATATTGAGAAGATTGTTTCTCACCCGCAGGCGCTGGGCCAGTGCCGTCGTTGGCTCGCCGCGCATTTTCCCAAGGTCGATGTGGAAGAGGTCGGAAGCACGGCTCACGCGGCCATGATGGCGGTGGAGGATGGTAAGCTTGCTGCCATATCCAGCAGCTTGGCGAAGGAAGTTTATGATCTTCAAATGGTCGCGGAAAATATCGAGGATCAGAGCAATAACATCACGCGGTTTTTGATTATCGGGCACGATGATTCGCGGCCCAGTCGGGATGATAAAACATCGTTGGTCTTTTCAGTCAAAGATGAGCCGGGAATTTTGCACCGCATGTTGGAGCCCTTTGCCAAGAGCCGAATCAACCTAACGAAGATCGAGTCCCGCCCGTTGAAGGATAAACCCTGGGAGTACATGTTTTTCATCGATTTCAGGGGACACAAAGAAGAAGGGGGAGTGAAAAGGGCCATTAAGAAACTTGAGAGCAGTTGTCTCTTCCTGAAGGTCTTGGGCTCTTACCCGAGTGGCATATGAACCCGGTCGATAGCGTCCCTGAATATATCCGCACGTTGGTGCCCTATTTGCCAGGCAAACCCATCGAAGAAGTCGAGCGGGAATACGGCATTTCCAACTCCGTCAAGCTTGCTTCGAACGAAAATCCTTTGGGTCCGTCGCCCAAAGCGGTCCGTGCCATTCGAGATAAGCTGGATCAGCTGCATCTCTATCCGGACGGGGACTCTTTTTACCTGAAATCTGCTCTAGCGAATAAGTTAGAGATTAGTCCTGAGCAACTGATATTCGGGAACGGCTCCAATGAGCTGATCGAGTTAGCCGTTAGGACCTTCATGCGTCCGGGCGATGAAGCTGTGATGGCGCGCCAGGCCTTCGTGGTATATCAGTTAGTGGTTCAGGCTGCGGGTGGCGTGGGCAAGATTGTACCGCTCAAGAACTTTACGCATGATCTTTCAGCTATCGCCAAAGCCACCGGCCCGAAGACACGAGTCGTTTTTCTGGCTAATCCGAATAACCCGACAGGGACAATCTATCGGCGAGGCGAATGGGAAGACTTTCTCCGAAAGATCTCCCCCGAGGTTTTAATTATCGTCGATGAGGCCTATTTCGAATATGTCCCGGATGCAAATTATCCCGACTCATTAAAATATCACGATCGCGGCAAAACGCTGTTGACCCTCAGGACCTTTTCCAAGCTTTATGGCTTAGCCGGCCTGAGGATCGGCTATGGCATAGCGTCCAAGGAAATCGTGGGTCTTCTGCACCGGGTTCGCCAGCCGTTCAACGTCAACGCTGTGGCGCAGTGGGCGGCGCGGGCGGCTTTGGAGGATCAAGAACATGTGCGGCGAAGCCTGGACGTCAACCGACAGGGAATGGAGTACCTCACCGGAGAAATCGCCAACCTCGGCTTAGAACAGGTTCCAAGCAGCGCGAATTTTATTCTCCTCCGAGTGGGAAACGGCAATGACGTGTTCCAACAGTTGCTGGCTCAGGCAGTCATCGTGCGACCCATGGCTGTATACGAGTTTCCGGAGTATGTGAGGGTCACCGTTGGTACCATGAACGAGAACCGGAAATTCATCGACGCCCTAAAGAAAATCATTAAATCCTATTAGAGATAAGAAATTGGTCAGACGATGATTGTTGTTCTAAAACCTGGAATTGGCCAAGACGAGATTCGACGAGTCGTTGAGCGAATCGAAAGCTTTGGTTTGCGCGCGCACCTTTCTGAGGGAGAAGAGAGAACCATTATCGGCGCCATTGGCGATGAACGCCTTCTGGCAGATCAGACACTGGAGTCGTTTCCTGGGGTCGAAAGAGTTCTTCCTATTCTTAAACCCTACAAGCTGGTCAGCCGGGAGTTTCAACCAAGCAATACCGTTATTCAGGTTAATGGACGCAGAATCGGCGACAAAAAAATTCACGTCATGGCCGGTCCCTGTTCCGTGGAATCGCAAGAGCAAGTCTTAGGAGCAGCTATTCCGGTCAAAGAGGCCGGGGCGACGTTTCTGCGCGGCGGCGCTTACAAGCCGAGAACCTCGCCCTATAGTTTCCAGGGTTTGGGCCCGGAGGGTTTAGATCATTTGGCTCATGCTCGTGAAGTTACTGGCTTGCCGATCATCACCGAAGTGCTTGATCCCCGGGATTTGGATGTTGTGTGTAAGTATACAGATATTCTGCAGATCGGGGCGCGCAACATGCAGAACTTTAAGCTGCTCACGGACGTCGGTAAGCTCGACAAACCGGTCATGCTCAAGCGCGGTTTGAGCGCCACCATCCAAGAGTTTCTGCTTTCCGCCGAATACATCGCGACGGAAGGCAACCGAAGGATCATCCTCTGTGAGCGGGGCATTAGAACTTACGAGACCGAGACACGTAACACCCTCGACTTGAGCGCCGTGCCGGTACTCAAGCAGTTGACGCACTTACCGGTGTTCGTCGATCCGAGTCATGGCACGGGAAGGTGGGATCTAGTGGCACCCATGGCCTTGGCAGCTGTCGCGGCGGGAGCTGACGGACTTTTGATCGAGGTCCATCCCAAGCCCGAAGTGGCTTTGAGTGACGGTCCACAGTCGCTCAAGCCGCCCAAGTTCGCTGCACTCATGGAACAGCTAAAAAAACTTGCGGTTGCGTTGGGCAGGGAGGTTTAGTGGCTTTGCTTTTTCGGCGGATGGTGGTCGTCGGGGTGGGGCTGATCGGCGGGTCGTTGGCACTGGATGCGCGCAAGCGCGGTTTGGTCGGCGAGATCATCGGTGTTGGACGCGGACAAGCAAACCTGAGGTTTGCCCAGCGGCAAGGTGTTATCGATCGTTATGTGACGACCGAGACGGATATTCCCGAGGACACCGATCTGTTAATGATGGCCACGCCAGTGCAAACCACACTGTCTCTGGCAAAAACATTTTTGCCCGTGCTACGTCCGGGCTGCATTGTCAGTGATGTCGGCAGCGTAAAGGCGGAGATTGTCCGGGGAATGGAACAACTACTGCCGTCCACTATTCCTTTTGTAGCGGGCCATCCCATCGCCGGGGGGGAACAGTGGGGCGCCCGCGCGGCGAAGGCAGACCTTTTTGTGGGTCATCGCTGCATTTTGACGCCGACCAAGGGCACCGATTCGGCGGCGTTGAGAAAAGTCACCTTGCTGTGGCGCAAGGTCGGAGCAAAAGTAGAGTTCATGGATCCGGAAACCCATGACCGGGTTTTAGGAATCATCAGCCATTTGCCCCATGTGTTAGTCTATGCTCTTGTGTACACCCTGGCACGGACTCGGGTGCGCGGCGTCGATCTGAAAAGCTATTGCGCCGGCGGATTCAAAGATTTTACCAGAATCGCCTCGAGCCGTCCCGAGTTGTGGCGCGATATATGTCTGATGAATCGCCGTGCCGTGGGCCAGTCGCTCGGAGACTATATTAAAAGCCTTGAGCAAATTAAGCTTTGGATTGAGGAGGGCAAAGGCACCTTGCTGGAAAAGGAGTTTGCGCGGGCCAACGAAATCCGCGCGCAGATTGCGTAGCCCCTTACACATGAAACGAATCGAGCCAACCCAACGGCCCCTGCGCGGCGAGATCAGCGTGCCGGGAGACAAATCCATCGGCCATCGCGCGGTTATTTTTGCCAGTATCGCCCACGGGCGGAGCACCATTTTCAATCTATCAGGAGGTGAGGACAATCTGAGAACCGTCCAGGCCTTTAAAGATATGGGGGTAAAGATCTGGTCTGAAGGCGATCTCCTCTGTATCGACGGAAATGGATGGGATCGTCTGTCCAAGCCCAAGGAAACGGTTGACTGCGGCAACTCTGGAACCGCCATGCGGCTTCTGTCGGGAGTCTTGGCCGGCCGTCCTTTTACGAGCCGGCTGGACGGCGACTCTTCGCTTCGGCAGCGACCCATGCAGCGAGTGATCGATCCCCTGAGCCGGATGGGAGCCCAGATTAGGAGCAAGGAAGGGAAAAGTTTGGCACCCCTGGAAATCCAAGGCGGCAAGCTCAAAGGCATCGACTATAAAATGCCGGTCGCCAGTGCCCAGGTGAAATCAGCGATCCTGTTGGCGGGGTTGCAAGCCGACGGGATTACCAGTCTGGAAGAGCCGCAAAGTTCCCGCGATCACACCGAACTGATGATCAACGGTTTTGGGGGCGAAGCCAAAGTTGACGGTCGTTCGGTTGTGGTTGCGGGAGGTCAGAAGCTTTCCGCAAGAGAAGTGCGCATACCAAGTGATATTTCGTCGGCTGCTTTTTTCCTTGTGGCGGCAGCGGTGATTCCAGGTTCGGAGATCATCGTTCGGAATGTCGGTGTGAATCCGACCCGCGATGGCGTGATCGAAGTCCTGCGCCGTATGGGAGCCAAAATCGAGTTCCTCAACCAGCGGATCGAAACGGGGGAGCCCGTCGCCGACATTAAAGTCTGCGGCAGCCAATTGGCGGGCGTCGACATCGGCCCGGAGATGGCGGCGCGAACGATCGATGAGTATCCCATTCTAACGGTAGCGGGAGCGCTGGCGGAAGGGGCGACCAGTATCTCCGGCGTCAAGGAACTCCGCTACAAAGAATCGGATCGTATCGCCACTATGACAGAGGGCCTGCGTCATCTGGGGGTTGAGGTCGAAGAACGGGAAGACGGCATGACCATTCGGGGCGCCAAACCTCTTGAGGCGGCAAGCGTAAAGACCTATGGTGATCATAGGGTCGCCATGTCGTTGGCGATCGCCGGCTTGTCCACGAATGGCGGCCTCCAATTGGACGACGCAGGCTGCGTCGATACCTCGTTCCCCGGTTTCTTTGATTTATTGAACAGGATGAGTTCGCATTCAGTCAACCGAGAGAGTATATAGGCGCGGAAGACGGTGAGCGCATTGATTATTGCCATTGACGGTCCATCAGCAGCAGGTAAAAGTACATTGGCGAAGCGGCTCGCCAAGGACCTGGGATTTATCTATTTGGATACCGGAGCTATGTATCGGGCTCTTGCGCTCAAGGTCTTGAGTGAGGGCATCGATATCAGCAACGACGCTGCGCTGCCGGAACTCATTGGCAGAACGGAGATCGACCTCGCCGAAACGGGAGGCAAACTCAAGGTGCTGCTGGATGGGGAGGACGTTTCGGAGAAGATTCGGACACCAGAGGTCAGCCAAATGGCGTCAAAGATTTCAGCGCTGAAGGTGGTGCGCCACTGGATGTTGGTATTACAGCGGGCGTTGGGACAACGCGGGGATGTCGTGGCGGAGGGCAGAGATATCGGCACGGTGGTGTTCCCCGAAGCTGAAGTGAAGATTTACCTCGACGCCTCGGTGCCAGAGAGAGCACGCAGGCGTGTCGAGGAATTACGGAAGGCCGGGCGGCAGGTGAGTCTAGATGAAACCCTCCGGGAGATGGGGGAAAGGGACAAAAGGGACAGCGAGCGCGATCTGGCACCGTTGCGTAAGGCGAACGATGCCATCGCCATCGATTCCACCTCGCTGGACGCCGAAGCCCTGGCGCGAAGAGTGATGCAAGAGATTCATAAGAAGCCTTTAGCAAATTAAACAAGATCGGAGTTACCTTCATGGCCCAGAAGGAAGAAGAGATGAAAAACGCGCCGCCTGGCGGCGCCAATGAATTTGCGGCGCTTTTTGAAGAGAGCCTGCGCACGGTCAAACCTGGCGGAGTCGTCAAAGGCAAAGTTGTCGGAATCACGTCCACTCACGTCCTGATCGACGTCGGCTACAAGTCGGAGGGGCAAATCCCGTTAGCGGAATTCTTGGACCGACAAGGCAATCTCCAGGTTAAAGTGGGCGACCAAGTTGATGTTTTCTTCGACTCCCCCGAAGGAGAAAACGGTGGCATTGTTCTGTCTCGGCAGCGGGCGGAAAATATCAAGATTTGGGAGGAGATCGAGAATGCCTATAACGAGGGCAGGGGCGTCGAAGGGCTCATTATCGGCAAGGTCAAAGGCGGTTTCAAGGTCGACGTCGGGGTGCCGGGATTCTTGCCGGGATCTCACGTGGATGTCCGCCCAACACGTAATTTGGACAAGTTCATTGGTACAAGAGATCGTTTTGCGATTCTAAAATTCAATCGTGCGCGCGGCAATGTCGTGGTGTCGCGCCGAGCTCTACTGGAAAAAGAACGCGATACTCTTAAGCAGGAAGTCCTGAAGGTCATTGAGGAAGGTGTCATTCTGGAAGGAACGGTAAAGAATATCACCGGCTATGGGGCATTCGTAGATTTAGGCGGTATCGATGGTATCCTTCACATCAGCGATATGTCTTGGGGGCGGATCAATCACCCATCCGAGATCGTGCAAGTGGGAGAGAAAATAAAAGTTGTGGTGTTGAAGTTCGATGCCGAGAAGGAGCGAATTTCCCTGGGGATGAAACAATTGACTCCGGACCCCTGGCACACCGTCGGCGAAAGATATTCCGTGGGCGCTCGGGTCCAAGGCAAAGTCATCAGTCTGATGGACTATGGAGCTTTTGTTGAGTTGGAGAGCGGCATCGAAGGGCTCATCCATATTTCGGAAATGTCTTGGACCAGAAAGATTTCCCATCCTTCCAAAGTGCTTCAGGTTGGGCAGAGCGTTGAGGTTGTTGTCCTCAACGTAGACCCCGGACACCGGCGTATTTCGTTGGGACTGAAACAGGTGATGGCCAACCCCTGGGAGCTCGCCAAGGAGAAATATCCAGTCGGAGCTATCATCAAAGGACCGGTTCGAAACATCACGGATTTCGGTATTTTCGTGGGCATAGAAGAAGGCATCGATGGTCTGGTTCATATTTCGGACCTTCATTGGAGCAAGAAAATCAAGCACCCATCGGAGCTCTATAAGAAAGGCGACATGGTCGAAGCCAAGGTACTTGGGGTCAACGTTGAAAACGAGCGCTTTTCACTCGGTATTAAACAGCTGACCACCGATCCGTGGAAGATTATTGCTGAACGTTTCCCAGTCGGGTCTAAGGTCAAAGGACAAGTCACGAGTGTGCCTGACTTCGGAGTCTTTGTGCGCCTGGACGAGGGCGTTGAAGGACTTATTCATGTGTCTCAGTTAAGTACCGAAAGGGTGGATAAACCTTCCAGCCTCTTCAAAGTCGGAGATGAGGTCGAAGCGGAGGTCATCAACCTGGATGTCAATGACAGGAAGATCGCCCTCAGCGTCCGCGCGCTGCGCAAGACGGAAGAACGCCAGGAGATGGAGAACTATCTGAACCGCGAAAAAGAGGGAGGGCGATTCTCCTTTGAATCCATCCTTAATGAGGAGCTTCGGTTGGACCGGGATGAAGAGGGTGGGCAGCAGGGGCGTAAAAACAAGGGGGGCAACCCGTAACCGGTTAGCTGAAGGAAGTCCATGGCGAAAATGCATTCGATATTTAAAGGGCTAGGTATCCTTTCGGGATTGATCTTGGTGCTTTTTGTGCTCGTATTCTTCTATGCGTATTTCACCGGCGGTGATTCTAAAGCTCTCTCTTTTCTTGCCGGTGACGGGGTGGGTGTCTTGCAGATCGAAGGCACGATCGATGATTCCCGCGCCGTCATGAGTGAACTCAAGCGATTCAAGGAGGCGCCTTGGATCAAAGCCATCGTCGTACGCATCGACTCTCCGGGAGGAGCCGTAGCTCCAACTCAGGAGATCTTTGATGAACTGCAGAAGACCAAGAAAAAGAAACCGCTCATCGCTTCCATGGGGAGTATGGCAACCTCAGGAGGCTATTATGTCGCGAGTGCCTGCGAAAAAATTATCGCCAATCCAGGCACGTTGACCGGCTCCATCGGTGTTATCATGCAACTCAACAATGTCGAGGAGTTGATGAAAAAAGTCGGCGTCAAGGGGTACAATATCAAGAGTGGAGTGAACAAGGATATCGGCTCTCCGTTTCAGCCGCTTTCGCCGGAGGGCAAAGAGATCCTTCAATCCCTGGTCGATAACGTACACAGTCAGTTTGTCAGTGCCGTGGCCAAGGGAAGAGGTATGAACGAAGCGCAAGTTAGAAAACTGGCTGACGGCCGGGTCTATTCCGGCGCGCAGGCTAAAGAGCTTGGGTTAGTGGACCAGTTCGGGACGTTGGACGACGCCATCGAATTCGCCGCTAAGCGGGTTGGTTTGGAAGAGAATCCAACCGTCTACTATTCCAGTCCTGAAGAGGAGCGTTGGTGGGAGAAGATCTTTTTTGCAGCGATCGGAAGGCGTTTCCCCACCTCGCAACGAGGTTGGCTCCGCTACGAATGGTCGCCCTCCCTGCTCCAGTAGCGAGAAGGGAGATTGCCAGACATCGATCCAGATTCTTCTTGTGTCGTGAGGGAGATGTTATGACGAAAAGGGATTTGATTGACGAAGTGAACAAAAGATTTCCGCATCTTTCGCGAAGAGATTCGGAAGTGATCATTAATGCAATCTTCGATTCTATGGTGGATGCTCTGGCACAGGGCGACCGCATCGAAATACGCGGCTTTGGGAGTTTCGTTGTAAAACACCGGCGAGCACGTCAGGGACGGAACCCCAAGAGTGGGGTTCTGGTCTCCGTGGCTGCCAAACGAGTTCCTTTTTTTAAAGTCGGCAAAGAGCTGAGGCTGAGGGTGGATGGCAAAGATCCGGGCACCGCAGAGGCAGCGGAATGAAGCCGCTCTGGGCTCCGTGGAGAATGACCTATATCAATCAAGTCTCCAAGGAGGACGGCTGTATCTTTTGTCAGAAGATGCGAGAAGATGATGTTCGCGAAGCTTTGGTCCTAGCTCGTACCGGCCATTCCGTGATAATGCTTAACAAATACCCCTATACCAATGGACACCTTCTGCTTGCTCCCAAGCGGCACGAAAAACATCTTTCTAGCCTCTCAGCAGATGAGTTCGGCGATCTCAATGAAGCCTTGCGTCGTTCCGTCGATATCGTTCGGAAATCCTATAATGCGGCCGGCGTAAATCTGGGCATGAATCTAGGCAAATGCGCTGGCGCCGGAATCGAGGACCATCTCCATTGGCATGTTGTCCCGCGCTGGGAAGGTGACAACAATTTTATGCCCGTCCTAGCAGAAACTCGGGTGATGCCGCAGCATTTACTCGAAAGCTACGACCAGCTAAAACCTTATTTTCAAGGTCTTTATGAATGAAACGCAAAGGGAAAACCGCTAAGCTTAAAATGTTTGCCATCGCTCCATCGACAAGAAACAGCAACTGTTTCTCTAGGGGGCGTGAAAAATTCTTAACCAAGGAGGCCAGGTCCAAGTGAACGAGGCAAAAACGTTAGGGGAGCTTAAAAAAAGTGGGGTGCGGGTCTTATCGGTTCGCGACGAGATGCGCAAAAATCTGGTCCAACGCCTGGAAACCGGGACCCGCATATTGCCCGGAATTGTTGGTTATGACGATACCGTAATTCCGGAGATCGAAAACGCAATCCTGTCCGGGCACCATATGGTGTTCCTCGGCGAACGGGGTCAAGGTAAATCACGAATTATTCGTGGACTCACGAGCCTCCTCGACGAACGCATACCGATCGTCCAGGGCTGTGAAATCAACGACAATCCGTTCAAGCCTATTTGTCGCGCTTGCCGCAAGAAAGCCGAGGAAATGGGCGACGGGTTGCCGCTCCGATGGATCGACCGAGACGAAAGGTACGGGGAAAAATTGGCTACGCCGGACGTCTCCATCGCCGATATCGTTGGTGAGATCGATCCGATCAAGGTTGCCGAGGGGAGATACCTCGCCGACGAAGAAACCATTCACTATGGCCTCGTGCCGCGTACTAATCGCGGCATCTTCGCTATCAATGAGCTTCCCGATTTGACGGAAAAAGTTCAGGTGGGTTTGTTTAACCTGATGGAAGAAAAGGACGTCCAAATTAAGGGCTACAAGATTCGCTTGCCTTTGGACGTCGTGATCGTTGCCAGCGCCAACCCCGAGGACTATACGAGCCGGGGTCGGATCATCACGCCGCTCAAGGATCGCTTCGATGTGCAAATCCGCACCCATTATCCAAAGAGCATCGACGACGAACTCGTTATCATGGAGCAAGAGGCTGCGCCGACAGATCAACGGAGCCGCAAGGTGGAAGTGCCGCGCTTTCTGAAGGAAATCCTCGGCCACTTAACCTTTGAGGCCCGGAAATCCAACGAAATCAATCAGTCGTCAGGCGTGAGCGTCAGAGTTACGATCAACAATTTTGAAAGCCTGATCAGTAACGCGGAAAAACGTTCGCTCCGATGCAAAGAGAATGAGATCGTCCCTCGGGTCAGCGACATGCATGCGATCTTGGCTTCCACGAGCGGCAAAATCGAGATGGAATATGTCGGAGAGGATAAAAAAGAAGACGACCTGGTGGAAAAACTCCTCAATCGTTCGATCGTAAAAGTTTTCGATCAATATTTCAGCTTGAACTCATTACAAAAAATCGTCGAGTACTTCAACTCCGGTTGGGGCGTCGAAGTGTCGGATCAAATGGCGTCCCAAGATTATCTGCAAGACATCAAGGAAATTCCAGGGTTGAAAGAAGCGATCCGGTCCCTAGGAATCCAAGACTCACCTTCCCTCATGGCATCGGCAACCGAGTTTGTTTTAGAAGGTCTTCACCTGCACCAAAAGTTGAACAAGGAAATCGAAGGGGGAAGAGTCACCTACGGCAATAAGTAGCAGCGCGGACTAGCAATCGAATTCGAATTTCGACCCCCAATCCCCCTATGGTACACATAAGATACAGCCGCTGGGACAGGAGCACGCGGGACTCTCTAGATTCCGATACCGTGTTCGATCAGCTCAACGAATATATGAACGACAGCGGCGACCTTCAGCAGGCGATGCGGCGGCTGATGCAGAAGGGCATCAAGCGAGGAGAAAACCAGACCAAGGGGATCGATGATTTATTGTCTCAAGTGGCGCGGGAAATGCGCAAACTCTACGATGAGTATCGCCTCCAGTCCGCCATGGACGAAGTACAGGAACAGCTGGAATCCATCGTCGACCAAGAGCAACATACCTTAAAAGAGCTGGACCAAGCCGGTCAAGATACGCAGGAAAAAAAGCAGTTTTTAAACAATCTGCCAGGCAAAGTCAGCGAGGCGGTTGAAAAACTGACTTCTTACCGCTTCGAAAATACCAACGCCGAGAAAGAGTTCCAACAGTTGCTCATGCAGTTAGAGCAGATCCGCAAGCTGGAAAACTGGCTGCGTCGCGAAGGGAGTCTCTTTCGCGGCCAAACCCCCCTGCAATTCCAGGAATCGATGGACCTCATGGAGCGCATGGAGGAGCTGCGGCGTCTGGAAGGCCAGTTATCGAGCATGCAGCTACGCGACGTCGACAAGGAGCTTTTGGAAAAACTCCTGGGTGGCGACCCGAAGCAGGACTTCGAAGGGGTTATGCGGATGCAATCCTTGCTCGAAGAAGGCGGCTATGTCCTGGAGCAAGGAGACCGTTTCGAGCTGACTCCGCGCGGTATCCGGCGCGTTGGGCAGGTGGCCCTGAGAGATATTTACCAGCAGCTGCGCCGGGACGGCATGGGCAGGCATTCGGCTCGTTACCGGGGCAGTCAGGAAATACAGATCGAGAATAGCCGGCCCTATGTTCAAGGGGATGCTCTCCATATCAACATGATTCAGACACTCAAAAACGCGCTGTTAAATGGCGGAGGCGTGCCGGTCAGAATTCGTCCCGGAGACTTTGCCGTCTATGACTCCGAGCACACCACTCGGGCGGCCACGGTTCTGCTTTTGGACATGAGCTGGTCCATGAGCTGGGAAGGGCGTTTCGCGGCGGCAAAAAAAGTGGCTTTGGCAATGGAGAGTCTCGTCCGATCTCTTCACCCGCGGGACTATTTCGGTATCGTCGGCTTTTTCACCCGTGCCGTGGAGCTAAAGCCTAAGGATTTGCCGCAGGCGACCTGGAACATGGGCGATCCGTTTACCAATCTCCAAGACGGCTTGCATTTGGCTGCCGAGATGTTAGAGCGACGGCCGAGCCCCAATCAACAGATGATCGTTATTACGGACGGTCAGCCCACTGCTTATTGTCGCCAAGGGCGGCTTTACTGTGAATGGCCTCTGAGCTTTGGCGGCATCAGCCAGCGCGCCGCCGAGGAAACCTTGAAAGAGGCCGAGCGCATTACCCGTAAGGGGATCACGATCAACACCTTCATGCTCGACGACAGCCCGGTGCTGCGCGGCTTTGTCGACGATCTCACCCGCATCAACAGAGGCCGCGCCTTCTACACCCGACCGGATCGTTTAGGTCAATACCTGCTCATCGACTACCTCTCGCACCAGCGAAAGAAGGTTTAATGCGCTAGCGCATTAAACCGTTCCAGTCGTTCCAATAGTTCAAATCGTTCCAGTCGTTTTAAAGCCCGGATCAGCTAACTCCGGCTCTCACTTCAGACCTGTGAGATTCTATCTCTGCATCAACGGGCTTCCGGAAACGACTTGAACGGCTGGAACGTTTGGAACCACTTGAACCGGCGGCTTCTTAGCCGCTCTATTGACACCTGAAAATAATTTCAGTATATAGGCTAAATGCTTTCTTCGCTGACTTTAAGGCAAAAAGAAATTTACGATTTCTTGCTGAGGACGATTCGCGAGAAAGGCTATGCTCCTTCGATTCCCGAGATCGGTAGACAGTTTAAGATCGCCTCGACCAATGGCGTTTCCGATCACCTCAAGGCTCTGGAAAAGAAAGGTTACATCCGCAGAGTCGGCAAGCGGGCCATCGAGGTTTTATCCGCTGTCGGCAAGCCAGTTCTGACAGCGGTGCGCGACATTCCGATCGTGGGCCGGGTCCCCGCGGGCAAGCCTTTTCTCAGCGAAGAAAATATCGAAGGGCTTTTGACCATCACCAATGACATGGGGTCAGGAAAGCTTTTCGCCCTCCAGGTCAAAGGAGACAGCATGATCGGCGCCGGCATCCTGGATGGCGACCGTGTGATTGTGAAGCAACAGGGGACGGCGGAGAACGGCGAGATCGTCTGCGCCCTAATCGAGGGCGAAGCGACCTTGAAGCGTTTCTATAAAAAAGACGGCGTCATCACCCTCAAAGCGGAGAACGAAAAATATGCTCCGATCGCCGTCTCTGCCGGAGAATTCCGCGTCCTGGGCAAGGTGGTTGGGTTGATGAGGAAGTTTTAGGGAGTCACATGGAGGCGAGCAATTTTTTGGCCGAGGATAGAAGATCGAGGATGGAAGATGGCCGCTATCCTCTATCTTCGATCCTCCATCATCAAGCCCCGAAGACTCAGCCGTCGCCGTGGAACCTCGCGGCGATCGCCGGGCGGTTCATCGAGATTTCGGCGTCGGTCAGCACGGCCTCATTGACTCTCGCCTTCGGCCTCGTTCGGGAAGCACAAAAACAGAGAGAGCCCGTGGGCTGGGTGACATCGATGGAGAGTTTTTTTTATCCGCCCGACGCGGCTCACGGCGGAGTTGATCTCGCCGCACTGGTGGTTATTCGTGTGCTTCATGCTGCAAGTATCCCGGCCGCGGGAGAGAAGCTCTTGCGCTCGGGCGGCTTCGGTCTGGTCGTGCTCGATCTTGGCATTGCCGATATTCCTATGCCGCTCCAAAGCCGTCTGACCGGGCTCGCCCAACGCCACCACGCGGCCTTGGTTTGCCTTACAGAGAAGGAGAGCAAGACATTTTCGCTGGGATCGCTCGTTTCATTGCGGGCTCATGCCGAGCGACAACGGAGTTCCGACCACCGTTTTAATTGTAGGCTCCGGGTTCTCAAAGACAAGCGGCGCGGACCGACCTGGAGTCATGAGGAGCTTTGCCGTGGTCCGGCTGGCCTGTATTGACTTACCTGCCTTTCCGCTTCAGCTTTTGCTCCGGCGCCATCCCCAGTGGGCTGCGTACCCAGCAGCCGTGGTGGCTGAGGACAAGCCCCAGGGATTGATTCTCTGGGTCAACGAAAAGGCCAGACAACTCGGCGTGCTGCCCGGGCTCCGTTTCGCTGCAGCTTTTTCGCTCGCGACGGATCTACGTGCCGGTGCAGTTGCGCCGGCTGAAATCCAAGAGACCATTGGAGAGCTAACCAATCGGCTCATGTGTTTTACGCCCGAAGTCGAGCCTTCCTCTGAAGAGCCTGGAGTCTTCTGGCTCAATGGCATGGGGTTGAAGCTTGTTTATCCATCTTCCGAGAAATGGGTCCACGCGCTTCATGCTGATATCGCGGCGCAGAAATTTCAGGTCAGCGTGGTAGCGGGCTTCACGCGCTTCGGGACCTATGCAGTGGCCAAAACAAAAAAGGGGATAACAGTTTTCAACCATCCCACCGAGGAGCGGCAGGCTGCGCACAAGGTTTCGCTGTATCGTTTGGATCTCGATCCCGATTTTCGCGATACGCTTTTTAAACTCGGCATCAAAACCGTCGGCGCCTTGCTTTCATTGCCACCGGTGGGATTGCGCGAGCGTTTCGGGCTGAAGGCTTATCGTCTCCACCGCATGGCCGCCGGCGATCTCTGGACGCCGCTCGCTCCGTGCAAGCCCGAAGAGCCGGTGCAGCAACACCGTATCCTCGATGATCCGGAAAACGACACTACGCGGCTGCTTTTTCTCATCAAGCAGCTGCTCCACCCGATGCTGGGCACTCTTGCCGCGCGCGCTCAGGCGTTGGCGGCGTTGTGGCTTTCTTTTCTCATCGACAGAAGCGGCTGGCTGAAGGAGCAGATCCGACCGGCGGTACCCACACTCGATTCAAGCCAAATACTCGATCTGGTTCGGCTGCGTTTGGAGTCAATGCAGTTTTCTGCCGGCGTCGCAGAGATCGCGCTTGAGGCAGAAGCCTGCGCGGCCACGGCCGAGCAACTACGCCTTTTCAGTGAGGGTCCAAAGCGCGATCTCGATGCCGCCAACCGTGCCCTGGCCCGGTTGCGCGCCGAATTCGGCGCTAATGCGGTTGTACAGGCAAAGTTGGCGAATGGGCATTTGCCTGAGGCCCGCTTCGCCTGGGAGCCTCTCAGCCGCGTCAAGCTTCCCCGAAACGATTTGAACGGATTGAACGACTTGAACGTTTTGAACTGCCCGACTGCTAAAGTGTTGGTGCGCCGGATCATGGCAAAGCCCATGCCTTTGCCCGGCGGGCCGCGTCATACCCACGAGGATGGCTGGCTCATGCTGGGACATAAATACGGCAGCGTCGATAAGCTCTCCGGCCCCTACGTCTTTTCCGGTGGCTGGTGGAACAAAGAAATCCAGCGCGACTACTATTACGCCGAAACCCGCCGCGGCGCCATCGCCTGGGTTTATTACGATCGGGTGCGGCGACGGTGGTTTTTGCAGGGATGGATCGAGTGAAAATGGTTCAAAACGTTCAAGTCGTTCAAAACGTTCAAATCGTTTAGGAGGAAAACTGATGCAAGTAAAAAACTTTGAAGATTTGGAAATATGGAAGGACGCTCGGGCCTTAACGCGAGGAATTTATCAACTGACAAGAGATTCGAAATTCTCAAAAGATTTCGCCCTGCGAGATCAAATCCGGCGGGCAGCAGTCTCGATCATGTCCCTGTGGAAATACCAATGTATTACGTCTACGTTTTGAAGAGCAGAAAAGATGGTAGGTTCTATGTGGGATGTACGGCCGATCTGAGAAAACGTGTCGCTGAGCACAACGACGGAAAAGGCCGATCTACGAGTCACCGGATACCTTTCGATCTTCTTTACTACGAGGCTTCTTGGAATCATACCGACGCCTTACATAGAGAAAATATCTGAAGACCACATACGGGAAAAGATATATAAAGAATCGACTGAAACATGAACTGCTCAGCTAACTATTTCACAGGGCGGAAGGGTTTGAGCGTGGAAATCAAGAATTCATCCAGTTTCTCTATGTCGCCAAAGCATCGTGCGGCGAGGTTCGCTCTCAACTTTACGTTGCCCTCGATCAATCTTATATAGCGCCGAAAGATTGCGACGACGCAAGCAAATCTTTTCGACGTCTATCGATCATGATCAGCAATCTCATTGATTACTTAAAGAGTAGCGGAATGAAAGGATCAAAATATGCTGCGGTAAATCGTCCAAAAAATCCGACCTCTTCGATTCCTTCCGAGACGGCTTGAACTACTTGAACGATTTGAACGTCTTGAACTTAGGTAAAACACAAGGAGATTAAACATGAACAACAATAGACTTTTAATGATACATCCTGGCCGCATCTTGTTAGAGGAATTCTTAGCTCCGAAAGGAATAAGCGTCTGGCATTTGGCCAAAGACATCGGCGTTCCCGCGCGGCGTATCTACGAGATCGTGCAGGGGCAACGACCAATCAACGCCGACACCGCCCACCGCCTCGCGCATTACTTTGGCATGTCGGAGCGATACTGGCTCGATTTGCAGACGAGGTACGATGGGGGGCGAGAAGAAAAATTGCCGCAAGAGATTAGGAGAAGACAATCGCTAAGGTACGCCGGATAAACAAGGGGGATTGTTATGGACGGCGTTAACACACCGAGGCCAACGACGACCCGCACGCTCGCGGTGATCGATGGCGGATTAAATGTCAAAGCTCGCGTTCACCCGCTTCCATCCACCGGGAAGCCGAAGCTCCTGGAGCAAGTCCGCCAGGCTATCCGTACGCGGCACTACAGCGATAAAACCGAGGAAGCGTATGTTGGCTGGATCAAGCGATTCATTTTCTTTCACAACAAGCGGCACCCGGCGGAGATAGCGGAAGCGGAAATCGCACAGTTTTTATCTAACTTGGCTACGGAGTCCAATGTAAGTTCCTCAACACAGAATCAGGCGCTAAATGCCCTATTGTTTCTCTACAAAGAAGTCTTGGAGAAAAAGATTGGCCTCATCCAAGGAATCGTTCGGGCCAAGAGATCGCGAAGACTGCCTGTTGTGCTAACGAAAGAGGAGGCTAAACGGGTTCTGAGCGGCATCACTGGCACGCCCTGGTTGATGACGATGCTTCTCTATGGCGCGGGGCTTCGACTAATGGAATGCTGTCGTCTCAGGGTCAAGGATATCGACTTTTCCAAAAACCAGATTGTCGTTCGAGCAGGCAAAGGCGATAAAGATCGTTATACGATGCTTCCTGGCGCCGTCAAAGAACCTCTCCTGCGGCACCTGCAGGCCGTAAAACGACAACACGAAGAGGATCTCAAACGAGGCTTGGGCCGGGTTGCTTTACCCAACGCCCTAGAACGCAAGTATGTAAATGCAGGCAAAGAATGGGGATGGCAGTGGGTATTCCCTGCAACCGGTCACTACATAGATCGTGTCACTGGAGAAAAACGTAGACATCATCTTCATGAGTCCGTTTTGCAAAGAGCGTTTCGAGAAGCGAGACTCAAAGTCGGAATTGCCAAGCCTGCAACATGTCACACGCTTCGCAATGTTTCGACATAATAACCACCTGTTCAATATCCCTTATTTTATCGGCAACTCTGATTGTCCAGCGATAGTTGGCGGAAATTTCTTTCCCTTATGCACTCTTTGAATCGCCGTTTTTACAGCCGCT
>WNGE01002252.1_pt1 | contig 28871 bp, 17 predicted proteins | sample 5400651 | NCBI WGS metagenome assembly WNGE01 (sample SAMN13153370, study PRJNA577476) | soil metagenome | isolation source: 60 cm soil or saprolite under grassland replicate 2 | place: USA:California | collected 2016-06-15
ATGGCGCCGACAGAATGGTGATAACAAATCCAAGAGGGTATGTAGGTATTGGTACCACTGCACCTGTAGCAAAATTGCATGTAGATGGTGGCTTTGATGCAGGTCTTGGTGGCGGTGGTTTCATTGTTGCCGGTCCCCTCGCAGGTAAAAATATTGCTATAGACGATGATGAAATAATGGCACGTAATAATGGTGCAGTAAGTACTCTTTTTTTAAATAATGAAGGAGGATTGATTCATACAGGAGGTGATTTGGATGTTGGCGGCTCCGATGTAAGTTTTGGTTCTGTTGAAACTTTATCGGATGCAGGTCCAAACACGATTAGTTCGAACTCGAATTTTGTACCTACCATTACCAATATGTTTACACTTGGTGTGTCTTCACTAAGATGGAACGCAGCATGGCTTTCCGGAGGAGTTATTACCGGCTCTGACGCAAGAATCAAGAAAAATATACGCGACTTAAATTACGGCTTGAACGAAATAATGCAATTGCGATCCGTGAAATATAATTTGAAGGAAGGGATAGACCAAAATGATAAGTTTGGTGTAATTGCGCAGGAAATACAAAAGGTGATACCTGAAGTGGTAGTTGACTATGACATTGTCACCAATGAAAAAACAAGACAGGCTACAAAAGTTCCTTCTGCAATACTTGGTGTGCGCTATACAGATCTTATCCCTGTGCTCATAAAGGCAATACAAGAGTTAAAACAAGAGATAGATCAACTAAAACAAACACAGGTAAATCCGGGCAGCAACAACAATGCAATTGTGTTGAGCAATGCCATGCTGGAACAAAATGCACCCAATCCGGTAAGGAATACGACTGTCATTCATTATAATGTAAGCGGCAATGCGCAATTGGTTGTTACGGATCAAAACGGAAAAACAATTAAACAACTGCAGGTGAATGGCAGCAGCTCTATAACTGTTGACTGTACTGCTCTTTCAGCAGGTACATACACTTACATATTATTAAGCGAAGGAAAAATCATTGACAGCAAAAAGATGATGGTAATAAAATAAATTCAAGGGGAACCAGAGAATTGAAACAACTTTTGTTGTGTCGCTCATTTCAACTGTCAAATTCTGCGGAGAACTACAAGCGTGCGACGCAACTGTACCATCTGCATAATAAATTTGCAACATCAGCCCTATACGACAAAGATGTAAATAAGCAATCAAAGCCATCAGTATGCGAGGTTTAAGTTCAACAAATCTGTTATAAGAAGGAGCTTTAGAAAAATAACGACGAAGCAAATCCTTCAATACTTTCATTTCATAGTAGTACTGAAAACATTTATGCCCGCTCAAATGATATAACAATTCAATCACCATCATCTCTGATAAACTGATGGAAGGTTTATTAACTGGTTTCTTAGTGGAAGTGGATGGTAGAAGAGGAGGCAAAAGTTTTCTTCATACAGTTTACAAAAATCATCCACACTACAAAAAATTTCGATTAATTTGTAATCATTTAAAAGTATATAGAAAATGGGCTAGCTGACATGTTCACATGCCTTACTAACCCATTTCTTATTCAAAATATACTATTGGTTTACAAAGAATAATACCCCGAACTTACGTTAACTTAAGTAAATGTTGGGTTAGTAGAAAAGATAGAGCTATAGTGGATCACCAAATAATCAGAGAATATATTTATGCTTATACAACAGTTTGTCCTGCAACAGGAGAAACCTTTTCTATCATTTCTCCTCACAATGATATAGGGCGCAATGACTGTATTTCTGAAACCTCTATCTAAAAATTTTAATCAATATAACATTGCTATGATTCTTGATAGTGCCGGATGGCATAGAAGCAAAGCTTTGCGAATACCTGAAAATATTTTTTTGATCCACTTACCCCCTTATTCACCTGAACTTAATCCTGTAGAACATATATGGGGATTGCTTTAAAAGAAATCAATCAGGAAAATGAAAAAATGAAATCGCTTTGCAATTTCTCTTGGTTTAATTCCATATTTTGAAAGCGGTTTGGTATTATATAAAGAAAAAGTTGGTAATTACTTTTTTGCAGTAGCAAATACTTTATCAATGCCAAATACTACTTATTTGTGTATACTCTAACTTTTTAACTGAGATGACTTCTGATGATTGAATACTAATCAGATTATATGGTTTCGATGGAAAAAATATTTCCGTCATAACAGATAATCCATCATCTGCAAATAATTCAACAGAACTAATATCTATGATCAATGAAACATTCATTTTATCAGTATCTGCTAATCGTGGTGCAACATGCTTTGCAGCAAAGTCTTTTTGAAAATCAACTTTGCCTGATTTAGTTCGATCAATGAAATACTGATTTTGTCTTTTATCATATCCTAACACAAGTTTTTCTCCCGCATCATTTGAAAGAGTAAGAGAAAAATTTGTAGATTTTTCAAAATCCAGGTTAAGACGACATGGTAATTCTACTTTTCCTGTTTTTGTAGTTAAGTCAAGATTTCTATTAACCTGCACATCTTGAAATGTAACAGGTTTCAACTCAATTTTATTTAATTCTGTAACGGGTTGAGAAGCTATCAATATATCTTTACCAACATGTTTTACTTTTAATTCTCTTGGCAACGTCATCGCATTTCTCCAAACCTCAGTAGGTACTACGTTTGCATAAAGCCAATTGCTCATCCATCCAAGAAATATTTTTCTGTCACCTGTATTGGACCATGTAATACCTGCATATTCATCGGGACCATAATCCAACCAATGAGTCGTTGTATCGGAGGGTGTAAAAGTTTTGCCATTAAAATCGCCAAGAAAATATTGTGTAGCTGAGCCACCATTCGGGCCACCGGGGTTTAAGTTTACAATGAGCGCCCATACTTTTTTACTATTGTCATTTAGTGCAAATAAATCAGGACATTCCCACACACCTCCATGAGCGCCAATTTCTTTTCCAAACTCACTTTCTTTTGTCCAGTTTTTTAAATCAGGAGAAGAATAAAATGTTATGTGATCTTTTGTAGCAAGGGTCATCACCCATTTTTTCTGCGGCTCATACCACATTACTTTAGGATCACGAAAATCAGTGATACCCGGATTTTTCAGAACCGGGTTTCCGGAATATTTTTTCCATGTTTTTCCATTATCGAGGCTATAAGCTAAACTTTCATTTTGAAAATTGTTTCTGCCGGCTTTCGCTCCAACCGGGTCATGATGCGTAAAGATTGCGACGAGTGGTACCTCTCCGTTTTTACCAAAGCCAGAAGTATTGTTTTTATCTACTACTGCACTGCCGGAAAAAATATAGCCTAAACTATCAGGATAAAGTGCAATCGGCTGTTGTTGCCAATGAATTAAATCTGTACTGACAGCATGTCCCCAGTGCATTGGACCCCAAACTGTGCTGTCCGGATAATATTGAAAGAACAAGTGGTAAATACCTTTGTAATACACCATACCATTTGGATCGTTTGTCCATTTTTCTTTCGGCGAAAAATGAATTTGAGGACGATACTGTTCATGATACACCGATTGAGCATATAAAGAATGCCTGAATACACTTACAATCAGAATTGCTGTTATAAAAATTATACTCTTCATGTGATTAGTTTCTCTCTTTATAAATATGTAAAAGGATTTAACAATAAAATTAAAGGAGCTATGAAAGCAATCGCATCCGCTTAATATAATTGCGCTGCAGCTTCAGCTTCCATTTCTTTGCAATTATCAACAGCCCCCTCAAATCCATACCAGTAGGTAGTGGCTGCAAAATCTGCTTCTCCATTTTCCCAGCCCAACATTTCTAAATCCATACGAAATGATTTTGTAAATGGAACTGCATCGAGATTCCTTGTTCTGGTAAATGTGTTGTATCCATAAGAATCGGCATTATCTGCTCTCGGCGCATTTGCAAAGGGTGTTTGATATATTACTACCGGTGCCCATGAAGTATTGTAATAATCTTCAGTTCCGGTTCCAAACTCCGAAGGAAAATTTTCATTATCTACCCATATTTTTTGATCCCCCTCTCCATACCATTTATGCATGTGATTGTAAACAGCTAATGTATTGCCAACATACACACCTTTTCCTTCAATTGTATTTAAATTCCATTCAATTGGTTTTTTCTCTTCGGATTTTTTAATTGGCACCTTGTGTGATTGTTTCCAACTGGTATGAAAATACATTGTGGAAGAATTCCATGACCACTCAGAAACTGTAGCAGTTAAGGAAATACTTACATCAGTGTTGCTTAAATTCATTAAAGAAATCGTTGCAGATTGCCTATAAGGCATTATCCATCTGCTGATTATTTTTCCCTGATTCGTTACCGTTCTGTACCAGCTTTGAATTGGCTTTCCTCCAACGCCGCTTCCTGAGAAATCTCCTACGGGACACCAAACAGTTTGATGACCATCAAAACTTATTTTTAAAATAGTTGAACGTAAAGCCCGAGCATAATCTTTTTCTTTTGTTGTATTAAGTGTTATAGTGATTAAGCGGATCGCTGATGTGCCCTTTGGAAGTTCTAATGTGAATTCTTTTTTCGGTTTAATAATTTCGTTCGCGTTTATCTTGTGTCCTTCAGCTTCTATTATGGGATTCCATAATTTTTTATCTACCTGATCTGTCAACGATTTTAATGAAGACAACCCCTCAAGCCTGAAAGTCTTTACCGGAGTTCCTGCAGGATAAGTACGGTAATTAATTTGATAGTATCGCGGCTGTTTATTTTCAATATCATGATCTTCGAAAGTTATTTTGCAATGTTTTGCATAAGGCATAGGAAGATAAAGTGTACTTCCTCCTTTTTCTGTTGGTTCATAACTCGAATGCGGATTTAGCAATGCTTTTCCTAAATTCAAATTACTCTTCATTAAATCATAAGCAGGAATTTCAATTTCAGGATTTTTCTCTCCATCAAAATAAATTCTTAGTATGCCATTTCGTTTGAAAGTTGTTAACCAGAATCGAACAATGGTTCCCGGCCCATCGGCATCTAGCATCACATTTTCCTTGTGCCCCGATTTTTCTTCTACTCTTATATATTGTGAAGCGTCTGCATTTGCAAACCAACCTGGTTTATCAGGAGATACTGATCGTCTGTCGTAGCTGCTTGCCTGTTTCATTGTGTAATCGGGTTGAGACCAGCGAGCTAAAGATTCATAATTTATCATTTCATTTAACAGTGATTGAATCGAAACAGTATCCTGACCAAAACATGAGATACTTAAAACCACATGCATCATTAATGACCAGAATAGAAGTTTACATTTCATAGATATACTGTTATTATTTTATGAATCCTACTTGATAACTTGATTCTTACACAGGCACAATGAAAAATGCCAGGCGATATGCTGCAGGGCCCATAAAAATTCTAAAATGCACCGTCAATTCCAGCATACTACCTGATTGCATCGGTGTTGCTGATAAATGCAATTTGTTTTCCATCCGGCGACCATGATGGTGTATTGATGGTGCCCTGCCCGCCGTATACATAAGCTAAAACCTTTGCTGTGCCTCCGTTTGCGGGCATCAAGCGAATATACACATGCTTGTAAGGCGGATGCATGCCTGGCACTACTTCTTCAGGCAGGAATGAAATAAACACGATCCAATTACCATCGGGTGAAATATGCGGAAACCAATTGTTGAAGCGATCATTGGTTACCTGTTCCTGCCCACTGCCATCAGGTTTCATGCGCCATATTTGCATCGAGCCTGATCGCACGGAATTGAAATAAATATATTTTCCATCAGGCGAATATTCGGGTCCGTCATCTAAACCAGGTGTATTGGTGAGGCGAATTTCTGTGCCTCCATTTGAGGGAACTTTGTACACATCAAACTCTCCGTTTCTTTCACCGCAGAATACAAGGTCTTTTCCATCAGGACTCCAGCCATGCAGATACGATGGGCCCTTTGGTGTAATTTGTTTTGGCTTTCCGCCGGTGATAGGCACTGTGTAAATAATTGAGCCTCCAAGTTCTTTTACCGAACTGCTTAGCCCAAGCATTTTTCCATCGAATGAAATAACGTGATCGTTGTTATTGCTTTTTACATTTACAGTATTCAGCAAGGTTGGTTTGCGTGCGGCCAAATCAAATGTATATACCTGCCCGTCGCTATTATTGTAGAGAAGTGTTTTGCTGTTTATCCAGTTGGGCGCCTGGATTGAATTAGGGACTGAATATATAATTTCACGTTTACCACTTGCGACTTCTACAATTTCAAGGTTACTGCCCAGCGTCATTTGCGTTCTGTTGTCAGCATCTCCTTTAAAGGGCACAGTAATGCGAACATCACTGAATACACCTGTTTCCACAACATCAGCATTATGTGAACCCACAAATAATCCTACATACACTTCATCACCCAAATCAATATCTGATATGGTATCTGTTTCTAAGGTATCTCCATAAATCGCGGCCCGCATGATATAAGTAGTGCCTTTTCTTTCAAGCTGAAGAATATTCGCCTTAGTCATCTTGAGCTTATGCTCCTCTGTTTGAGCGCCAGCCGTTCTGCGGAACTGAAGGGAGGTGAGTCCGTCTCCATGTTCAACGGCGTTTACATGCGGTGAATTGCCATCCAAACTTTTACGTACCATCCACCCCACTTTACGATGATAGTTAACCCAGGTTCCTAAAAACTCCGCCCTTGTATAAAGGATAAAATCACCTTTCATTTTTTTCCACACAAATTGAAATTCATCATGATCGCCCCAAACATTATATCCTGCACCCGATATAACATACTGCTGTGTTTGGGGAATGTACGTAACGGAGCCAGGTTTTACATTTGTTCCGACATCACCATGCCCGTCAAAAATTCCAATGGATTGTTGTTGAGAAAAACAAGAATTGCTGAAGACGGTGAATAAAGTAATGATAGTTGCGATGAAGAATTTTTTCTTTTTCATATTGATGTTTGTAAGATTTTTCTAAAAAAACAATTATTTATATTATTAATACCATTGATTGATGTTTTCGTTTTTATGTTTTTGGTTAATTCAATCTCTGCAACGCTTTTCGATATTGGTATAATATCTTTCTAAAATTTGATGAACCCCGACAAGAATACCGGGGTTACTGCTTACTTATGAGAAAATCAAAAACACATATTTCATAAGAATGTCTTAATGGTTATTTTTGGCACCCCCATTTTATAAATGATTCAAATCCCAAATTTTCAAAGCATCTACTTTTACATTTCCATCTTTTGAAAAAAGAGAAAACTGTATTGCATCTTTATCAGGAAATATTAAAGTGGTAATTACTTTTTCACCATCATTGGCAAATACTTCGAGGGAAGATTTATCAAAAAGTAGTTCCAGTTTTATCTTATTGTTTGAGGGTTTAAGCGTTAACGTTTGCTTGATCCCTGTTATGAGTCCATTTACATTATGAGTAATGTATAGTTCATTGCTTTTTGCATTGTAACCAATTACAGTTTCGTCTGTTACACTTCCATTACTATTTTTTTGTTCTGCTATTTTAAAACCAAATTCATTTGCAGTGCCTAAAGTAAATTCTGCTGCAATCCAATTAGCATTTGCGTTAAAAGCGGTTTGCGTATTTAATGTTATCTCCTGATTGTTTACTTCCAAATTTTCCTTCATCATTATTTTATCCGGAGGCAATTTTAAAAGAGCATTTCTTACAATAGAAGGTGGCTGTTGAAAGAGCCTGATTCCATCAGGTGTTGTCTTTAAAATTAAATCCCTCGGAATAGACATTTGACCACGCCACGGATACGTTTCTGTTTTTGCAGGTACGAGCCAGCCAATCATTATGTGTTGATTATCTGGAAGATTATTCCAGGGAATGGCTGCATAATAAGTACTTCCATAATCTACAAACATTTTATTATCGGGTGGATAATTATTAGTGAATGATTTTCCATCAAAATCTCCGATAAAATATTGCATTCCTGTTTCCGCATTTTGATTGCCCGATGATACCATAAGCAGCCACTTGATTTTTGCAGGATTGCCATCAACAGGCAATGGCGTTAAGGAAGGACATTCCCATATTCTTCTTGTATCACCCTGGTTTCCTCCGAATTCACTTAAAAGATTCCAGTCTTTTAAATTTGTTGAGCTATAAAACCGAACCTTGCGTTCTCTTGGTAAAGCGACGGTCATCAGCCATTTCTTTTGATCTTCTAACCAAATGACATTCGGGTCGCGAAAGTCTTTTTTCTGTAAATCAATCACAGGATTTTTTTCATAATTGGTATAAGTCATGCCATTATCATTACTGTAGGCAATAAACTGTGATTCCTTTTTTAAGTTTGGCTGGTCTGCAGTGTAAATAGCTACAATACAACCTTCACTTTTACAAAAGCCACTTGAGTTATTTTTATCCCACACTGCACAACCGGAAAAAATCCATGTGGTATCCTTATCAATTTTTTCAGGAATTGCTATGGGCAAGTGATTCCAATGAATCAAGTCTTTACTTGTTGCATGACCCCAGCTCATGTGCCCCCACTTATTCTCAAATGGATTTTGTTGATTGTATAAATGATACTCACCATTTAAATATATTAATCCATTGGGATCATTCGTCCAGTTTTTTTGTGGTGTAAAGTGATAAACTGGTCGCCATTGTGGTGTTTCAGTTTGGTTATCCTGCGCTGAAAGTTGCAATGCAAAAAGAGATAAAACTAAATTTGTCAATAATCCTTTTTTCATAAGCAATAAAATAAAATGTTCAGAAAATAATCGAAGTTTGTCTGACAAGAAGATCTTCGCAGAGCTTACTCCTTTATTGGTTTTAAAAAAATTAATTGATTGTTATTACGTATAATAATTAATACTTTCTCACCTCCTGAATAATTAATCCATTTTGCATCTCTTACTTCACCATCAATTGATGAAAGGCTTGATTGAAGATTGAATCGTGCGGCTTTAGAATTGTAAGAAAAAAATGTAGGTATCATTGCGTCATATCGCCCTTCATAAGGCAGTACACCATAAAAATTTCCTGCTGCCAGGTAAGAGTTAATACTATCATGAGGAACGGGGGCAAATGCGAAAATAGGTGCCAACTGTAATTCTCCCGGTAAATCTATTCTTTTAAAACCTGCCTTGCCGGCAGGCAGGTTTCCTTGGCCATAATTTAAAAAGCAGGATGAGCTAAGTGTTTCGGCTTTTAGTTCTTTATAATCTTTAAACAAATCGCCAAACATAAATTGAGCTGTTTTTCCTGCCACTTCACCGTATGTTAAGTGAGCCTTTTTCAGTATGGGCAGATCCGGTTCCAATTGATCTTTTGCAAGGAAAGGATACTCTTCCCCGTTAATATTATAAGTCATAATTTGGTCAACTGAACCATTATGGTCAAAATCTTTTATATACAATTTCAACGGGCCATTTTTACCTGCATACAATTTTGAATTATGTCCCCAGTTGCCTGCGAGGATATCCGTATAACCGTCACCGTTAATATCCGTAGCATAAACCGTTTGCCAGAGGCCGGCAGATTGCGGGAGTTCAGTAGCTTTAAAAATACCCTTATCATTGATAAATATTTTTATGGGCATCCACTCACCTGCTATTATCAAATCCATCCATCCATCATTGTTTATATCAGCAAACGCAGACGAAGTAACGATTCCGGCTTCTTTTAATGAAATAATGGATTCATCAGCTACTTTAAAATTGCCCTTGCCATCATTTAATAATAAATAGGAGGATTGTGCATATCCATATTTTTTTGCATCAGCAAGCCCTCCAACAAAAATATCTTTATTACCATCCTTATTTATATCTGCAATAGCAACACAGGATTTATTAGTTAAGATAGAAGGCAAAGCATTTACTGATTCTTTGAAATTTCCATTGCCTTCATTTAAATACAAATGATCGGCTAAGTTTGGGTTGCCATCTTCGTATTCATTTCCCCCGCTTACTACATACAAATCAGAATAACCATCGCTGTTAGCATCAAAAAAAATAGCATCTACTCCTTCACTTGATTTGTTTTTAGCAAACACGGAAGTATCTGAATTAATAAATTTGCCGTCCTTCGTTTGTATCATCAGGCAACCAGGCTGGCCATTTGCTCCGCAAACAAAAAAATCATCCAGGCCGTCTTTATTTACATCAGCAACTGCGAGTTTAGGACCCCTGGTAGATTCTGTATGCGGAATAAGATATTGGGTATTAAAGTCAGTAAAATTATTTTCCTCATGTTTCCATCCTGCATTCACCTGTTTGGTAATGTCCTCAAATAATTCTTTTGGCTTCGGGAAAAAAAGTTCATAATTAAAGTTGAGTATCGCATCCTTTTGGTTTACTACTAATTGTTTATTGGCTGATACATTTTTTAGTAACTGGTATTTTTGATTTGTCCATACAATTAATAAGCTATCCACTGCCGACAAACTATCCAATCCGAAATGAAGTCGTGGTTCGGATGATGACATAAAACCCCGAGTGAGCATTAATTGTTGATATTGCATTTTCCCTCTTGTAAAAACATATGCTTTAGCACCAATGCCTGTTGTATTTATTCCATCACCTTTAAAAGCAATAGAGAGATAATTTTTCTTTGGTGCATTGTTTTTTAAAATTACTGCGGGCGCATCAAGGCAATTAATTACGATATCGAGAGTTCCATCATTGTTTAAATCAGCATAAGCTGCTCCATTAAAATATCCTTTCATGTTACCAGTTCCCCAGCTTTCACTTACATCTTTAAAATCTAAATTGCCATCCCCTTTAAATAAAAAAGGGTGTGAGGCACCATCCGGCATTTTTTCTATGAGCTCTTCATATTTGTCTTTACTGTTAATGGCTTTAAGGTTATTTGTGTTTGACATAAACATTATAAAATCCAGGTCAAGGGGGCGTTTCACAATACCGCTTGAAATGAATAAATCTTTATTTCCATCATTATCAAGGTCGGCAAAAAGAGGACTCCAGCTCCAATCTGTTGCTGATATTCCACTTATTAATCCTATATCGCTAAAACTTATTCCATTGCCATTATTTCTTTGCAAACAGTTTTTTGAATACTGATTTTGATAACCATTTCGAATAATTTTCTGATTATAAATATCAAGGTGCTCACCATTACCATAAGTTTTTAAAGTCTTTTCATCAGCAGGCAACATATCCGCTGTTATTAAATCCAATTGTCCATCGTTATTATAATCTGCAGCATCATTTCCCATACTGTAGCGGCTGTAATGATGAAAATGTTTAGCGCCGCTTTCTGTAAATGTGCCATTCCCGTTATTCAAATAATAATAATCATTTTCATGAAAATCATTACCGATGTAAATGTCATCCCAGCCATCGTTATTAAAATCAGCAACAGCAACTCCCAAACCATATCCTAAATTGCTTTGATAAATACCTGCCTGTGCAGAAACATCAGTAAATTTTCTTTCGCCATTAATTAAATCATTTCTATATAATCTGTCACCAGCAAGAGAATCAAATTTTCTGCGATTGCTTATGTCAACAATATTTTGATTTGGGTGTTCTGACTGGTTGAGAATATAACAATCTAAATCGCCGTCATGGTCATAATCAAAAAAGACGGACTGCGTTGAAGTGCCGGAAAAATTCAATCCGTAGTTGGCAGCACTTTCAGTAAATGTGCCATTCGTGTTATTAATAAATAATTCATTATGCCCATGAAAATCATGGATGCCGGCAATTGCGCACACATAAATATCTAAGAAACCATCTCCATTAATATCCGCCATAGTTACACCGGTACACCAGTCTGAAGTTCCAGCTACACCGGCCTTTTCAGTAATATCTTCAAATTCAAAATTGCCTTTATTTAAATATAATTTGTTGTTTCCATAACTGTTAGCCGTAAAATAAATATCCGGCAATCCATCATTATTAATATCGCCGATGGCAACACCGCCACCATTGTAATAGTATATATAGTTAAGAATGCCAAAGAAGTCTCTTTCCTTCAAATTGTTAGCAAAATCGATATGGGTTTTGGAAGATGCTAAGCTTATGAACAAGTGATCTGAACGATGGCAGGAAATAAAAACTAAAGATGAAACAAGCAGGTAAAAAATATACGATTTTTGAAGAAGCATACATACTGTTTTTATCTTCATTAATGTTGACCTGTTCCTATCAATTGCAATGCGGTTTCATTATTCATATTTGCAGTAATTCAATATACTGAGTTCATACTCATCAAAAAATTCCTGCTAATCCTTTTTATGGAAAAAACGGGTCACAAAAAAATGCAAATAATAAAATGGCGGTTGTTGAAAGAAAACTCTTCTATGTGTTTAGATTTATTTGACAGGCGCATTTATTTGTTTTAAAAATCTAAACATACTTTCTTCATTATCTTCATAATCTATCAATTTTTTTTCAGGGGAATATAAAAACATAGAAGGATACTTCCTGGGCTTAAACTTAACTATAAATTCATTTTTCATATCACGCAATAAAGTCACATTTTTTTTACCCTTTAAATTTGGTCCGTACTTATCCACGAACTGGTTCATTTTTTCCTGGTCATCCAGGCTTATTAAATAAATAGCTGCTTTTTTATATTCCGGGTAGTGTTGATTAAGATTCATCATAGCATGCTGGCAATGGTTACAATCAGCATCAAAAAAGAAAAAGAATAACATTTTACCAGGCTCAATATTTTTATTGGTAAATAAACTTTTATCGAGCTTAAAGAAACTGAAATCAGGTATTGTTAATGCCGGGCCTTGGGCGGAAACTTTAAATGTGATCAATAAAAAAATAATTAGCGTCTTTAATGTATGTTTCATGATAAACATAATGTATCAGGTTATATTTTTTAAAAACCCAAATATCAACAATTGTAGTTGTAATAAGAGCCTTGCTATTTCGATCATGAAAAATATTTTTCTTTGGCAAAAAGGAAAACAAAACCATTTTCTGATTTCATTTTGTAATGATTTTGTTTTCCTGCAACATATAAAAAATAGTTTAGTGTTCTTACAAGTCTTAATATCCTTTATTTTGTTGATATAAGCCGTTGGTAAAAGTTATCTGTTCCTGTGGAATAGGGAAATATTCGTGTTGATTTTTTGTAAAATGAGCACTGCTTAAAAAAGGATGCCTGGTTTTTTCTATAGCAAAATAGTTGTTTAGCGTTTCCGCTGCAATGCCCCAGCGTACGAGGTCAAAAAATCTGGGACTTTCCATACCAAATTCAAGTCTGCGCTCCCATTGTAAAGCCTTAAACGCTGTTGCTTTGTCCCATGCAGGAATATTTACTCCCGGAATATAAATATCTATTTTGTAATTAGAAGGGTATGTGCCATCTGTTTTTTTCAACAACGATTTGCTATTTGCAGCCCTTGTTCTGATTTGATTGATCAAAGGCAAAGCAGCATCAGGATTGCCCAATTGAATCTGGGCTTCAGCATTCATTAAAAGAACATCATCATAACGTATAACATCCATATTTACTGAAGTGCCGTAAAACGGTCCAAGCTTTTTAAAGCATGGGCATGTAGCCAGTTGCAACTCTTTCATAGTACCAAAGCCGCCATAAACCCCTGCTAATCTTTCCCAACTATGGTCATATGGAATTGCAGCATTGTATTTAAAAGGATGCCCTTGAATCCCAACAGTATGGTCAAGTCTTGGATCAACAGTTACACCTGTGGGAGTAAGATCAGCATCTGTTAGTGCAACGTCATTGAAATGATCAAACATGGGAAGACCGTTTGCATCTGTCCGGAAAGCATTTACAATGTTTTGCGATGGAATATGAAACGCACAACAACCATACTGGGGAGCACCTGCAAAATAATTTAAACTGGTTGACATACCGAGCCTTCCTCCAATGGCAGTTCCATCATTAATTGAGTACTGAATAGCAAATACAGATTCAGGGCTATTGTCATGTCCATCCAGGAAATTATATGCAAAGTCAGGGTTTAAAGCATATAGCCCCGAATTAATTACATCATTAGTTAAACTGACTACCTCCTGAAGCTTGGCTTGATCAATACTTACCATATTATAATCATTATCCTGCACGTAAGCCTGGTATAGCCTTACTTTAGCTAAATAGGCTTTTGCAGAAAGCTGGTTAGCTCTGCCTGGTTCCCCTGGCTGGGTTTCGGGAAGATCATTTATAGCTATCTGAAAGTCACCTGCAATTTTTTCCCACAACGAATCATTTGACACGGTATTTGAAACTTGCAGTATTTGATCATTGGTAAGCGTTTCATCAAACCAGGGAATGTTGCGGAATAACACTTTAAGTAAAAAAAACATGTGCCCTCTCAGAAAATGCATCTCTCCGATGCGGGTTGTTCTTTGAGGGAAGTCAGCATCACTCAGGCTATTTAATGCCCTTAAAGCGTTATTTATCCTGGAGATAGCACCGTATGCTCTTATCCATGTTCCGGGAAAGCCAAAATCACCAGCACCATTGTTAGAAGAATTAACAAGATAAAACTGTTCATACTTGTCCATCTGCTGCTGGTCTCCTATATCGCCTCCACCTTTATATGCATCGTCGGAACGTACGCTGCTATATTCCCACATGCTTGTAATGGGTGCATCCCACCAGTCATTAGCAATATCGGCATAGGCCGCAGTTGCCAATCCATCTGCAGCAGTAGGGGAGGTAAGGTCAGCGGCCGATAATGCACCCTGTGGTTTGTAATCAAGGTATTTTTTGCAGCCCATCGAAAAAAGGATTGCTGCAGCTAATAAAATTTTTATGGTATTATGTTTCATGATCTATTTTTTAAAAATTAAAAGTTTGCATTCAACCCAATAGTATATGACGTGGGAACTGGCCATAAAGCGAAGGCGTTAGCTCTTTCAGGATCCTTGGCTGTAAATTCCTTTGATTTAATAGCAAATAAATTTTGGCCTGAAACATATATTCTAAGTGATTCCATTTTTATTTTGCTAACAATATTTTTTGGTAAATTATATCCCAGCAAAACGTTGCGAAGCTTAAAGTAAGAAGCGTTTACAAAATAAAAATTGGAAGTTCTGTCTTCACCATTATGATTTAAAACACTTAACGCCGGTGTTGTTGAGCTAGTGTTTTGAGGAGTCCATGCATCCAATGCACCAGGGCCGAAATTATTTCTCACACTTACAAATGAGTTGAAAAATTTGGTGGGGTCAAAGCCCGTTTTGCCTGCTACACCGGATCCGAAAATGGATAAGTCAAAGCTTTTATAACTTAGATCTATTCGAATACCATACTCAACTTTTGGTAAAGTAGTACCCAGCCAGGTTTGATCATTTGCATCAATTTTTCCATCCCCGTTAATGTCTACATACCTTATCCGGCCCGCGCCTTTAAGTGCTCCGTCAGTTACACCAGGTTGTACAGGAGCATCCGTAGCCTCTTTTGAGCTTTGGAAAAGACCATCCGTTTCATACCCAAAAATTGAAAACCGGGAATGGCCCACAATTGAGTGATTCGCATCTCCAGGATATGCAGGGCGAACATTGTCCGGCAAACTTGTAACTTTATCTTTCCAATGACTTGCATTGCCCGTGATGCTGTAGGTAAGTCCTCCTTGAGTTTTATGATTATAGCTTAATACAAATTCCCATCCCTTATTGTCTACATTAGCCCCATTTAGAAACTGTTGTTGTCCTTCACCAAGAGCTCCTGCAACAGGAGGTTGAATGAGGATATCACTGGTTTTCCTGATAAAATAATCAAATGAGCCGGTGATCGTTTCATTGAAAAAACCAAAGTCAAGACCAATATTGGTTTCAGTAGTTGATTCCCATTTCAGGTTGGGATTGCCCCTTTGCACCTGGACAAACCCGGAAGGAAGCGACCCTGTATTTACGCCATGTAAATCATACGCAGAACCGGTATTGAGCCATAGAGGAAATTGAGGACTGCTGGTGCCATAATTTGCCTGTAAAATTGTAAATGATGATAAATTCCCTATTTCCTGGTTACCAACCTTCCCATATCCGGCTCTTAATTTAAGGTTTGAAAGATTCCTTATATTTTGGAAAAAGCTCTCGTTATTTATTCTCCATCCGAGGGTAAATGCAGGAAAGATACCGTACGGATTGTTAGTTCCAAAACGTGATGAACCATCTCTTCTGATAGTAAATGAGGCGAGATATCTGTCTGAAAAGCCATAAAAAGCTTTTCCAAATTGAGATAGCAGTCTAAAGCCAGTTGCAGAGCCATTATCAGTTTGCGATCCAACGCCTGAGCTTAATTGAAGATAACTCTCTTCTTGTAACGCAAAGTTTGTTGTAGCAGCCCCAAATGTTGAAAAATCGTTTCTCACAGCTTCTATTCCCGCAAGTAAATTCAGCCTGCTTTTTCCAAATTCAAGGTTATAATTTAGCGTATTTGTCCAGGTAAATGTGAAATCTTTTGATTCTTGTAGAGCAAGACTATTGAAAGATCTTACCGGTCCCTCATCGCCTATTAGTGCTGCATTTTTAGCAAGTAGATCAGAATAATCAAAGCCAAAGCTTGTATGGTAAACAAGATGTTTAAATACCTCCAAGTCTAAATAAACATTACCATTTATGATCAGTTGTTTCCGGGTGTTGAACCGGTTTAAATATTGCATATCTACAGGGTTGTTCCTGTCTGAATAGCCAGCACCCCTCGGTCCGCCATAAGTGCCATCAGTTTTATATAGTGGAATTGTTGGAGGAAGAGTTAAAGCAAGTTCAGGGGTAGGGGCACCTCCCACATCTGTAGTAGAATTAACCTGCGATGTTCTTGCTACTTGCAGGTTTTCACCAATCTTTAGCCTGTCATTAAATGCTGAAGTGTGGCTGTTAACCCTTACATTATACCTTCGATATTTTGTGAATTCAACTAATCCGTCATTATTATAATATCCCAAATCAATCAGAAATCCGCTCTTACCAGAGCCGGCAGAAATAGCCAGGTCATTTGATATAACTGTAGCCGGCTTGAACAAAGCATCCTGCCAGTTCGTGCTTGCAGCAGGTTCAAGACTGTCTGCAGCCGAATAAGGCCCAACAAATGGGTCATAATCAGGTTGATTATTATTAGTGGCTCCTACAAACGGCGCAATCAATACTTTATTAAGAACCGGGTTTGAATAATCACCATTCCAATCGTACCTGTATATTTGACTCACTAATCCATTAGGGTCTGTGCTGTCATTAACCGCTGCGCGCCATAACGCCACTCCTCTGTCATATGAATTCAAAACATCTTCTTGCCATGGTTTTTCTGTTTGCCTTGTTATGCTGGCATTAAATTGAAAGTGTACTTTATTATCTTGTCCACTATTCTTTGTTGTAACAATGATTACGCCATTGGAAGCTCTTGAGCCATAAATGGAAGCTGCTGAAGCATCTTTCAAAACCTGGATAGACGCAATTGAACTGGTATTTATGTTAGCGAAATCCTCATACCTTGTAGTTGGTACACCATCAATAATATAAAGCGGGTTGGTGTTACCCAGCGTATTTACACCCCGAATCAGGATCCTGGGAGGATTGCCATTAGCCCCGGTGGGCGAACCATCAGTCTGAATATACAAACCCGGAACCTGGCCCTGCAACGCCAGCATCGGGCTGCTTGTAGGAGTGTTTTTAACAGAGCCAAGATTTACAACGGATACAGCTCCTGTTAAATCTACCTTTCGTTCGGATTTATAACCGGTAACAACTACAGTATTCAGGTCACTAACACCTTCTTCCATGGTAACATCTAAATTTTGAGTTGTGTTTGTAATATTTAAACTCAAAGGATTCATTCCAACAAAAGAAAAATTAACACTTTCCCCTACAGAAACCTGAATGGAAAATTTACCACTTGAATCGGTGGTTACTGTTTTATTTTTTGTTTGAACAGATACGCCTTGTAAAGGCTCATTAGTGGATTTTCTCGTAACCTTACCAGTAACCGTTTTTTGCTGAGCAAAGCATACCGTAACAAAAAATACTATAATAATTGTTAGTAATGTTCTCATAAATTTTGTTTTAATCATTAAGATTTTTAGTTTTCGTTTATAGATTGCATTTGGTTTATGGCGCTTAATGTGTAATCAGGGCATGCTCCCTTGCGGGATGCTACATAAGCACCTAACCTGCTTGCAAACTCTAATACTTCCTGAGGCGGTGCTCTGTCAATTAATTTTGAAATAATTGCCGCAAGAAAAGAATCTCCGCTACCTACTGTATCTGCAACTTTAACGGTATAGCCAGGATGCTCATAAAATGCAGAGCCTATATTTAGAATAGCACCTTCACCACCTTTAGTTACAATGATACTTTCAATATTGAATTTGTCTTTTAATAACTGCATCCTGTCCTTATCACTTTTGTAGTCGCTAAACCATCCTGTAATCAGATGCAATTCAGCTAAATTCATTTTTAGTATATCGGCTTTCTTAAGTAATTCTTCAATGATCTTTTTACTGTAAAAGGGAGGGCGCATATTTATGTCAAGCACTTTTGTTTTTACAAATTCCAGACATTTAAATAGAGTATTTTTTGATTGCTTGTTTCTTGTGATAAGACTACCGAAAACAAAATATTCTGCATTCTGAAGTATTGGGACAAAGTCATCCTCCCATTGAATAAAATCCCATGCTGCGGGTTTCACGATGTTATACGCTACCTCGTTATTCTCTTTAAATTCTGCATACACTTTCCCTGTTGGCACTTTATAATCAATTTGAAAAAAATCTGTACAAACTCCATAATCTGAAAATATGTTTACTAATTTTTCACCCATTTCATCAAAGCCGATCCTGGTAATTAAAACAGGATCTTTTCCCAGCTTATGCAAATGATAAGCTACATTCATGGGCGCTCCTCCGGGAACTGAATTATCAGGTAAAATGTCCCAAAGAATTTCTCCGAAACAAATCACCTGATGAGAGTTGTTTACAGACATAAATAATTTTTTAGCACGATAAAATGTTTTTAAAAAATCAGCTCAAAACCTTGTCCTAAAAAATCAACCAATAGCAATTCCGATTATTGATTTATTTTTTTAAAGGAGGGTTATGAAAGCATGGGATATTGATATTTCTACAGTTAGCTTCGGAAAATATATTTCTGCTGTATTTAATGCAAAACGAGTGTTCTCTCTATTTGCTCCAGCGATTTACCTTTTGTTTCGGGCATAATTCTCCAAACAAAGAGCAATTGCAAAACCATCATTATGCTGAAGAAAAAGAAAGTAGCACCCCCTCCTAATTTTTCAGCGAGTATTGGAAATGTAAATGCAATAATTGCTGCCATTAGCCAATGTGTAAAACTTCCAAGGGTTTGTCCCTTTGCTCTAATATGGTTTGGAAAAATTTCTGAAATAAATACCCATATCACTGCACCCTGCGAAAAAGCAAAAAAAGCTATGTATACCAGTAAGTAAATTATTATTCCAAAACCACTGAAATCTTGTACATAGAATGTTCTGGATACCATACCCAATGTTGCAATTAATCCTATTGAACCTATCAGCATTAAAGTGCGCCTGCCTATTTTGTCAATGAAGTTGATGGCAATAAGTGTGAAGGTGAAGTTTACAATACCGATGCCGGCAGTTGACAACAAGGAGGATTGCCTGCCTAACCCTGTCATCTCAAATATTCTGGGAGCATAATATATGATAGCATTAATGCCGGACACCTGGTTGAAAACGGCAAAACAAACAGCAAGAAAAATAGGGAACTTATATTTTTTTGATAGTAAAGAATCAGCCGAGGTGCTTGTGTGTTCTTCCTTGTTATTTTTTATAATAGTTTGTAAAATGTTTTCATAATCATCAGGATTAATAATTTTAAGCACGCTTCTGGCTTCTTCTAATTTATTCTTTTTTAAAATCAGCCACCTCGGCGTCTCAGGAACAAAGCGAAGAAGTATCAAAAAAAGTAATGAAGGTACTGCCTGTATGCTCAGCATTAAACGCCAGGAAGATTCGCCGCCAAATAATTGACCTATTAAGTAGTTTGAGAAATAGGAAACAAGAATGCCAAAAACAACATTGAACTGAAACATCATAACTAACCGTCCTCTGTAAGCAGCAGGTGATATTTCAGAAATATAGACAGGTGCAGTTACAGAAGATGCTCCTACGCCCAAGCCCCCAATAAATCTGAAAATTAGAAAACTATACCAATTGGTTGAGAGACCTGAACCAAGCGAAGCTATAAGGTATATACAGGCGATAAGAATAAGTGTTTTCTTTCTGCCCAATTTATCAGAAGGAATACTACCTGTTAAGGCGCCAAGGATTGTTCCAACGAGTGCAATGGAAACAGTAAAGCCATGTTCAAAAGCCGTTAAATTCCAATACTGCTGGATTGATTGTTCAGCCCCGGAAATAACGGCTGTATCAAAACCAAAAAGAAAACCCCCCAAGGCTACAACTATACTCCATAAAAGAACTTTTTTCTTATTCATATGGAAAGCGGTTAGTCGCAGCAATGTAGGTTGATGTCGAAGAAGTTCTTTCTGTTATTGTATCAAATCCTTACAAATTGTTAAATCGGGGAAAAAAAATTATTGAGTTGATAATCAATTCATTTTTTTAATTTATTAAGGTGTTACAACTGTTGTATTTCTAAAATTGTATCCGGTATTTCTAAAAATGTTTCAAACAATTAAAATATCTTTGACCATAGATAAATCCGATGCATAATTTTATTTCCGAAACTTAACTGCTGCTTGCCATTATTAATTTATAAATTCAATTGAAACATTATCTTTAAAACCTTATAGTGACTTATTAAACTGCTTTTTATATTATTCTATTTGCAAACGATTATTTGCCCGAAATGAAAACTTTCATAAAAATTTTGAGATCGGCAGTATTTCTGAAAAACAGCTTTTTTACAAGTGGGTTAATATTTTTACTTACAGTTTCTTTTTTTTCGTGTAACAATAACAGTAATGAGAAAAAATATACAATTGGATTTTCTCAATGTACCATGGTTAATAAATGGAGGCAGACTATGGTGGAAGGAATGCAAAGAGAATTATCTTTTCATCCTGAAATCAATTTTATTTTTAAAGATGCCAATGGCAATACCCAAAAGCAAATTGAGCAAATACAGGAACTTATTGACCGAAAAATTGATTTACTTATTGTTTCACCCAATGAAGCGGAGCCTATTACATCAATTGTTGAAAAAGCTATTACAAAAGGAATAAGGGTAATAATCGTGGACAGGCGCACATTATCGCAAAATTACACTGCTTATGTGGGTGCAAGCAATTACGAGGTAGGCGCGAATGCAGCAACTTTCGCAAATTCAATACTAAAGGGGAAGGGAAATATATTGGAAATATCAGACACTCCAGGTTCTTCAGCAGATATAGACAGGCACAATGGTTTTACAGACTTCGTTAAAAAGTATCCCAAAATAAAGTATATATCAAAAATTTACTTAAAGGGCGATGAAAATCCTTCGGGTGAAAATCTTATCCAATTTTTAAAGTCATATCCTGCTATCCAGCTAATATTTGCACAAAATGACAGACTTGCGTTTTCCGCTTACCAGGTATGCAAAAAGATGGGGCTTGATCAAAAAATAAAAATTATAGGCGTTGATGGTTTGCCCGGACAAAATGGAGGTATTGAATTAGTTGAAAAAGGATTTTTAAAAGCCACCATACTCTACCCAAACGGCGGAGAAGAAGCCATTCTTACAGCGGTTAATATCCTTGAAAATAAGCCTTACCAAAAAGATAATCCCTTAGTGAGTACCATTATTGATTCTTCTAATGTAAGGATCATGAAACTACAGAATGAAAAAATATTAGCGCAGCAAAAAGATATTGATAGAAGACAAAGGAAAATTGAAGAACAGGAGCTTATTTCAAGGAACCAAAGTAATATTATCTATGCAATCTCAATATCGCTTGCCTTAGCATTGATTTTCGGGTTTGTGCTATTTTATTATTTACAGGAAAACAAAAAAATTAATGCAACACTTGCATCTCAAAATAAAGAAATTTTAATCCAACGTAATCAATTAATTGAATTGGGAAAAAAGGCAAAAGAGGCGTCGGATGCAAAGATTAATTTCTTCACCAACATTTCTCATGAGTTCCGCACTCCTCTTACATTGATTTTGGGACCTCTTGAAGAGATGAAGAATAATTCAAAACTCGATTATAATTCCAAACAATATGTAAGTCTTATTCAGAAGAATACTATCAGGCTTTTGAAATTGATTAACGAGATAATGGATTTCAGAAAGATAGAAGCGAATAAAATGCAATTACAGGCTTCAGAAAATGACGTAGTACAATTTGTTGATGAGATTATATGCACATTTAAAGCCTTAGCGAAAAAGAGAAATATAGATTTAAGACTGATCTCTAAAGAACGAAACTTGAATATATGGTTTGATACCTCAATGCTGGATAAAGTAATATTCAACCTTCTTTCTAATGCTTTTAAATTCACAAATGATAACGGTTTTATTTACGTTATCGTTGAAAAGAATGATACAGATAAAACGGCCGTCATTAAGATTGAGGATAATGGCATCGGTATGTCGGAAGACGTAGCTAAGCATGCATTTGAATTATTTTACCAGGGAAATATTGCTGACCAATTGGGAAGCGGGCTTGGGCTTTCACTTTCAAAAGAACTCATACAATTACATCATGGAAGCATCAATGTAATAAGTAAACAAAGTAAGGGAACCACCTTTACAATTAGACTTCCGCTGGGGATCGAGCACTTTGAAAAGGATGAAATGATAAGTGAAAGGGCAGAAGAAAAAAAGATGTACCATAATGAAAGAATCTTTGTACGAGAAGAGGACAATGTGGAAGTGAATACAGAAAATCCTATGAATGAGAATAAATCTGACAATACAATTCTTATTATTGAGGACAATAATGATTTGCGCAACTATCTTATACAAAAGCTTAGCAACGATTATTATATTATAGAGGCAGATAATGGTATTACTGCAATTCAACTTGCATTTGACAACGTTCCTGACCTGATTGTTTCTGATATAGCATTACCCGGTAGAGATGGGATCGCAATAACCAATACTTTAAAATCTGATATAAGAACATCACATATTCCAATTATACTTTTAACGGCAAAAAGTGAAATTCAACAGCAGATTGAAGGGATGAAAAGTATGGCTGATGCCTACATTGTAAAACCATTTAATTTGCAATACCTCCAGGAAACTATTAAAAGCGTAATGAAGAACAGGGATATCTTAAGAGAACATTATACCAGTGAATTGCCTGTTGAATTAAAAAGCACTGCTCCCAAAAAACTTGATAGAAAATTCATTAATGATTTTACTGCTATCGTTGAAAGCAATATAAGCAATGATGAGTTTAATGTTGATGAGATCTGCAAAACAATTGGAATTTCAAGAATACAACTTTATAGAAAAGTGAAAGCACTATTAAGCTGCAATGTGAATGATTATATTTTAAGCGTGCGGTTACAAAAAGCAAAATATTTATTGAATGAAAGTGATATGTCTATTTCAGAAATTGCTTATAAAGTTGGCTTCTCATCATCAGCATATTTCTCTACCGTATTTAAATCCAAATTCAATGTAACGCCAAGTGAGTTTAGGGAAAAGAGTAATATTGCCAAATAACTTTTTATCTAAGCGATACCCTTAGGCTTTTTTTCACGATGATTATAACTTCAACAAAATGTTTTGCAAAGCGCCATTTTGAATATAAACTCCCGAACCTCCGCCGCCGCCTCCAGCATAACCGGTCGCACCAGGCGCTCCTGCAGTAATATTTAAGGTCTGTCCAGCGCTGACAACAAAAGTACCCTGCATTGTTGCCCCGTTACCTCCGGCTTGCGAAAATGCATTGGCACCGCCTTTTGCGCCTGCTGCGGTGATTTTAACTAAATAAGGGCCGCCGGCTGGTACCGTGCATGTAGCAGTGGTAACCGTTTGGCTTGGTGTATTAGCAGTAACATTGGCCACAGTACCTGAGCATGTTTGTGCTGTAGTTTGATGATAAGAGCAAACCAAAATGACAACTAAAAGAGTAATAAATGTTCTCATGTTTTTTTTCATAAAGAATTTTTAAAGCAGTTAAAAAATAAGGGCACCATTAAGCATCATGATTGATTTTGTTATAATACTTAAGAACGCAACGGATAAGGCAAACAGAAAATACGAGGAGAGTGGATTTTTAAATTATCTGGTGATTAATATGGGATTTAAGAATGTAACGGGCAAATTCACAAACGGGAAAATCGCCTTTCTAAAGTTCTGAACAGTTGCGACGGAACATGAGGACATTTTCACCATTTAATTGTACTTATTCAGCAATCACCCAGAAATGAATTAGGAAAATTCTTTGGGCTGTATTTCAAAAGAAAATGAGGATTGATTTTGAAAAGGCCCTGCAGGTTTTAAAAAACTGCGAGGCCTTTATGTTATGGATTTGCAGTTATAAATTTTATTCCTTCACCATTTTTGAAAAATCCCCGTAAATACTTTCATCCACAATTTTACCGTCGTTGTTGAATGTGTCGAATTGCGCACAATCTATGGTTACTACCTCTCCCGTTTTCTTTGATTTACCTGACCACTTCCACCATGATTGAACTATTTTGTAATCCTTATCTACATAATGTAAATAATCCGGGTAGCCAACAGGTGCGAGTTTAATGTCATCATAATAATCGAAATCGGAACGCCACATTTTAAATGCCTCTGCTATACCAATGGATTTCGGCATGCCGGAAACCCACCATTTCGCGGTATCTGAGTAGATGGCCTTGTTTGCCGCGTCATCCTTTGCCAGATAGGCTTTTGAAGTACTATTTACTACGTCGATGTAAGGATGCTTGATGTAAATAGTGCCATTCTTTTCCTCTTGGGAAAAAGCGGCAATCACAAAAAGAAATAAACCGATTGATAAAATAATCTTTTTCATTGTCCAAGTTTTGATGATTAATTAATAATATGATTTAGTGGAGGCATGACGGTCTAAGGGTTTTCCAGAGTGTTATTCTTGTATATGCATTTTCAACCTTTAAACGTCTCAACGATTCCTGTATAGCTATACAATGAAGACCCGCTGAAGCAAAAAGTTCGTTAGAAATTATTTTGAACTCAATTCAGGTTTGTAGGTGAGTAATTCAGACCAGCGGCTCTGCACTGCATCAGAATAATCTTTCAACCAGGCATCAAATGATCCGGCACCATAAACCTCATTATACCTGTCTTGCAAGGGTTTACGAAAATCGGTAGCTAATTCTTTTAAACCATTTTTCAAACGCGTTACTGCAGTATAGCCAGGCTCCCCGGAAAAGGCTGCGGAATAAACTGCTACGGATTCTTTACCGGCTTCCCATACTTTTTTAAGTTTTGTAATCAGGTCTTTTACATTATTGATCTTACCGGGCTTTGCCGTCATATGATTGATAACAATCTTGTCCGAATAATCAGTAAGTTGTACAGTACTTAAATCGGCCTGGAAATCATAATAACCGCTTTGACCCTGACCTGTAGTAAGTGGCAATACATTTTTTTCCCAATCGGCCATATGTTCTGCATTAATGTCGCCGCGACCATCCAAAATGTCCCAACTACTCGGACCGTAATTAAGAGTATGAAGAAATACTTTCTCATGTTTAAAGTTTTTTGAATTAAAAAATAAAAAAAGAAGTTTTAGTTATATCATTATAAAAATTGTCTCCGGCGGGTTTTCACTCAGCACTTACGGGTAGCCCGGAACAAGGTGAAATATCTTCCACCATGCATATCTAAAGAGAGGAGGACGCTGACAGAATAGAAAAATTAATCTCATGTTTGTTTTCATAAAGCAGTTTTTAAACAATTGAAAAATAAATGGCATCACTAAACATCGTGAACGGATTTTTTGTGATACTTAAGAATGCAACAAACAATGCACAAACAAAAAATACGAGGAGAGTGGATTTTTAAATTACTTGGTGATTAACATGAGGTTTGAAAATGAAACATGATGCTTCAAACGGGAAAAATAACTGCTCTAAAGTTCTAAACAGTTGCTGCAGAGGACAAGGACATTTTCACCATTTAATTGTACTTATTCGTCAATTACAGTGAAAAACTGTGCAGAGGCAGGAGAAATTAAATATTGAAAATGTAATTAAAATAATTATGAGCCGGGCTTAAGGATTACTATGAAGCTGCGGTTGCGTCGCACTTTTGTGCGGTTGCAACTTTATGCAGCAGTCCGTCACCCTGAATTTATTTCAGGGTCTCTTGTCGTGCGTAATAAAATGGTTTGCCAGGAGATGCTGAAACAAGTTCAGCATGACGTGCTGTTCGGCTTATTGCTTTTGTTGGAGCTTTTGTTCTTTGAATGTCAGTCACAGACTGGTTTTTCATTTGCATCCTCAGTCTGCTGGGCAAGACTAAGGGTAGCTGAGAAGATTTACAGAAAAGCGAGAGTTTAATTTTCTTGTTCTTCAACTGATTCCTTTTTTTGTTGGTGGGCTTTCAGCTTTGCGTCAATCCTTTCTTCAACTAAACTTGCAAATGAAGGCAAATCCAAGTAATGCTGACAACTAACATCAGCTAAATGTCCTATCTCATCAGAAAATTGCAAGTGACCGATAAATCGGTGTTGAATATTGGCAAAAGCTGCAAATACATTTTTCGGTAGCAGTTCATTGCTCGTCAAAATTAAAACAGGGTTTATCGGACGACGCTTTAATCCCTTTCTAAAGTAATTCACAAGCTTCTTAATCCTCTCTTTTTCATTAACTGAAAGTTCCAATTTAAGTGTTGCAAATGTTAATACTGAACCAGGAAATAATTGACCAAGCTTTTTCATCTTGTCAACGTCTTTATCTGCAAAATCAATTTCCGTCTTACATTCACATAAAAATAAATCTGGGGTGTCACCGCTTCTTCTATTTTTTGTGAAAAATATGCCCAAGTCAACTTCATTAATCACCTGATTATTTTTTAGAAGTTCGAAATTTAATAGCGGAGTAATCAAACTCAGATGCATTGTTATTTTAAAAAAACGAAGAGTTAATAATACACAGAGCAATCCTTCTGCTTTGTTATTTCTTGAAAACGGCCACATGCCTCTATACGCCCATTTAATCTCATTCGGATTATGCGAAGGAGTATAAAAGATATCCTTATCTCGGAAATGGCTCAATTGTCTGCTCAATTCAGCATCCAATGTCTTTTTTAATACAGTTTTCCCATTTTCAAAAAGGGATAAAATGGGAGGAATCCCAGGGCTCGCCAAAAAGTTTATGCCATATATTCCACCGATATTTTTGAGAAGTTGATTAGCTAATTTCCCTGGTGCCGAATGACCAATCTCAATCTGTCGAACTGCAAACCATTTCTTAAAAACTTCAAAAGCTTTTGGAACTACTAATGATAAATATTGATCGTTTTCATGAGCTAAAAAAATCATTACTCCCTCTGAAAATATCCATTGATTAGATCCTGATCCCCGTATTATAAAATCTAATTCTGTTGTTGGCATATCTGGAAGGACTTGAGCAAATTTTCCTTCCCCTTCATCAAACTCCAAGGAAATCTCATTCACATATCTTGGTTTTATATGTCTAACGTATCTTTTTTCAAATATTGGAGAAAGTACAGGAACATGGATTTTAAGATCTTCAATAGACAAAAGAGTCTGTTTTGATTTGGACTTAACAAACACAGCCGCAGCTCTATCGTAGCTAAGAAACTCTCCTTTCTCCCAAAAACGAGGAAGCCACCAATGAAGGATATATTCAACTCGCTTTTCTGAAGAGGCTTGAATATTATTCAACTTCATAAGGCATTCATCCATAGATTCTCTATTCACTTCATGATTAAAAAAAACATTAATTCTTTCAGTTAATCTGGTGTGTGCACAAAATTCTTTTTGTTGAATTTCAACTTGATTCTTATAGTAAGAATCCTCAATCATCCCAATAGGAATTGGAACAATATTCCATCCTAAAGCTCTATAGGTCCATATATTAATCAAATCGTCAAGGGAATGCATATTAATAAAATATACTGCAAACCCTGATGACCATAACGGGCTTCCAAAAACATCAGTTTTATAAGTAGTAATAGAAAGATAGTTGAGTATATTTTCTGCCAAACACTGATTTAGATTACTTTGATTTATGAGTGGGTAAGAAATGTATTTTTTAGGAAACTTGCTGTTTCTTATTTTTTCAAACATATATGGATGAATATTTCCACATAAAGTCATTGCTAATAAATCCCTTTTTCTAAATCTTGGGCAGCACGCTCTTAATGAATCTGTACGTTCGTGTTTAAACTCGTTTTCTTTAATTGTTTGTAATAGTTCATCGATAGCGATTCCATATTCGCTTTGACCTTTTAATATACTGTCTTCAATTGCTTTTAAGTTTACAACTTCTCTATTTTTTTTAATTGCATTGATTATCCGTTCATCCAATTCATCATCAACAACAAGAAAATCAGGATCAAAATTGTCTAACGCATTCCTATAAAACTCAATCGGTTTTTCCGTAATAAGATGATAGCTCTTCCGATATTCTATACTAAACTTTTTGTAAACTGGTAATATCGGAAAATGTTTGCCGCCCCAGAGCGAAGAACATATCTGTATTGCTTTTACGTAGCTATCTGTTTTATTTGGACGTATAAGAATGGCAAGCTTTATAGGTCGTAATATTTGTGTAACGGTCACATTCATATTCTCAAAATTACTATAGTATTTATTTATTAATTAAATATGCAATTTCAAGAATTTGGTTTCTCTCCATCTCTCGATAAATGGAAAATTAAATCTCCAACTTCAATTCATAATACAACTGCTCAATAATACTTTACTCAATAAACTTCCAACCGCTCAAGTGAGTCTATATGTAAAAGGGTTTCGGTGCAGCGGCAGTCCGAGAATCAAATCACGGCTGCAATGAAGAACTTTGCTAATTATTAATTTAAA
>WNGE01007176.1_pt1 | contig 28870 bp, 35 predicted proteins | sample 5400651 | NCBI WGS metagenome assembly WNGE01 (sample SAMN13153370, study PRJNA577476) | soil metagenome | isolation source: 60 cm soil or saprolite under grassland replicate 2 | place: USA:California | collected 2016-06-15
CGCCTGTGCGGACCAAGGTCAGCTATCGTGGGGAGACGTTTGTGCTGGCCCGGATCTCGGCCAGCTTTCTTGATCCCCCTCGTGGCAGCAAATTTCTTGTGCCTCAAGAGTCGGCTACGATTTATTTGATTACCCTGCAGTAGAACGAGTGACGAAATGGGGTGATGGTGCAGTTGCTTTCAGTTGGGTTTGCGTTTGGATCTAGGCCTGCGGAGGAAGTAGCGCCTCTCCATGCGGTTCATCTTGCGGCCTGTGACTTGGCGAAAGATGCGCTCAATTGGAGTCTCGGTGCGGTGCTTACGAGGGAACACGCTTCAGCCCTTTCCTGAGGTTATGCGGCCATCGTTAAGCGAAGTGGTGTTATTCGGATGGAAGCAAGTTTAGAAAAGGTTGCCACGATATTTTTGTATAGCAGTGCTTAATTTGAGCCTTAACTGCCCCTTCAGTCTTTCCCATGCCACTTTTCAAGCGTGGAGACGATCACTATCAGCAGCTTGGAGCGAAGACGTGACCCGGTTGCACGCCAAATGTCGTGCGATAATTTACTGTCATCCAGTCTGGCCCCGTAGCTCAGATGGATAGAGCAGCAGTTTCCTAAACTGCGTGTCGGCGGTTCGACTCCGCCCGGGGCCTCCACTCCTTTCAATCACATAGGCTTGCTCGAAGGGGAGCCAGGGAGCCAGGTGTCCAATTGGTGTCCAAAGCGGGGATGCTGTTTTCCAACTTCGTCATTGCATCCCGGACAGCCACGGGAACTGCTTTGATGTAGGACCCGGTTGTAGTGCTCACGTTCGCATGACGAAGGATGCGCTGAATCACGACATCAGGAACGCCGAGATGATTGAGATTGGTCCCAAGGCCGCGCCGGCAAGCGTGCCAGCCGTGCCATTCGGGGAGCTGATTGTCGCGCTTGTATTCGTGATCGGCTTTCGCGTGATCGCCTTCGGACTTGCGGCAAACTTCGCACCGGTTGAGCGCGGGACGAATCTCCCGGCCTAAAAGGTTGTTCATCATCCGCGGTGTTCCCTTGCCGGTCGGGAACATCGGGCCCAGTGCGGGATTGCCGGAGCGCAGGCGATGCATTTCCAGGCGCTCGGCAAGATGACGGATCACTGGAACAGGCGCGCGGCTCTTGGCGGTCTTAGGTTCCGTCTCGTGACCGTTCCATCTTGAATGTGAGACGTGGATCTCGCCATCGCGATAATCTTCCCAGCGAAGAGCTTCGATTTCACCCACGCGCAGCCCGGCATACGCGGCAATGGCAAAGGCAGTCGTGGCAGGCTCGGGGATGTGCGCCAGGATTGAATTCAACTCCTCGAGGGAGTATGCATAGGTTTCTTCGGGCTCTGGCGCCGAAGGACTGATGGCCGTGTCCATTACTGGATTAACACCATCGAAATAGCCCCTGCTGTTTCGCCACATTGAAGATCGCGCTGAGTGTGCTTTTGACATGCTTCTGGCTGTTGCGGCCCAGTCCCTTTTCTGCAATCTTATTGAGCCAACCTTGGACGTGAAAGGTGCGAACGTTCTTCATCCACACATCCGCACACACCGGCTTAAGATGATCTTCCCAGATATCGCGATAGCATTTCACGGTGGAGGGACGCTTGTGCCGCTCGATCCAGGGCAGATATACGCCAGTGACAAACTCGCCGATGGTAGTGATCCGCTCGGCTGGAATCTTCCCGCCGTTGACGGTTGCCATGTGTTGCTCGGCCGCCTCTTCGATGTCCGCGGGCGGATGCTTGCCGCGGGTGGTGATCGACCCCAAGCAGTGTGAAACTCGCTTCTGCTCGACAGTGCTGCCGATGTTGCGCCGCTCCCAATAGCGCACGTACCAGCGGCCGGGTACTGGGCTAATTCCGTGTTGCTGATTTTCTTGCCTTGGGCATTCTCGCCCGCCTTTGAATCAGTCTTTCAAAGCCCCTAATGGCTTCCCGCAGGTTGCGCCGTTCCTCGCTTGTCCTAGCATCTGCAAATCGGCGCTTCGCTTCGTCCAAAAAAGGCTCCCAACCTAACGCATTTTTCGCTTGACTTCTCGTCTCATTATCCATGATAATACACTCCATTATGCCCGTGAACTACCAACAAGTCATCAGTGAATCACGGAATGAATTGAAGCAGTGGCTTAAGCAAAGGGACAACGTTGACAAGCGCATCCTAGAGCTTACGACCGCGCTGCGAGCCTTGGTTCGTTTCGTCCCTGACGAAAATCAACGCGAGCAGATTTTGCAAGAAGTAAAAGATGCTCGCAGAAAACAGCCTAGTCTTACCGAGGCGATCTTCGACATTCTCTCTCGCAACAAAGAAGGCTTGAATGCTAAGCAGATACGAGAGGAGCTTGAGCAATCGAGCTTCGATATTGAGGAATATTCTCAGCCTCTGGGAGCTGTGATGACTGCCGCACAAAGACTTGTAGAGGCGGAAAAGGTTGAACGGGAAACGACAGAAGAAAGCGGTGTCGTTTTCAGAGCGAAGAAGAAATGACTTTGGGGAGTCAAGACGCTGAGCCGTCGCAAATCGGAGGTGTAGGCTATGCCGCCGCCACCAATTGAATAGCTGATTAAGCACCCCGGCTTCCGCGTCAACGGAGGTCGGGGCTAATCCAAAGCGCGGAGTGACCCACGCCTCAGACCCACAGATATTTTGGCTGGTTTCTCCGCATAACGCAAGCGGAGAAATCAGATGACCTGCCTCAGATGCCAGCACGGAAGAGCAAAGCGGTTTGGATTCTACAGCAAGCGCAAAATTCAGAGATGGCGCTGCACATCGTGCTCTGCCACGTTTGCTGATCCTTCCACTCCTAGACTTGGAACGCATTACATCGCGCCTGAAATCGCAGCCAAGGTGCTCACGCTCATGCTTGAAGGGATGAGCATTCGCGCCATTTCCCGCTTTACTGGCCTTCACAAAAACACGATTCTGTCTCTGATGCTCACGGCAGCGCGGAATGCTAATCACGCTCTTGATGCGCGATCCGCCACCTGCGCCCGAACTACCTGCAATGCGATGAGGTTTGGTGCTTCGTTGGAAAGAAGGCGCGGCAAGTTCGCAAAACGGACCCTTCTGAAATCGGAGATCAATGGGTTTTTGTCGCACTCGACGCGGAAACCAAGTTGGTGCCCTGTTTCGAGATCGGCAAGCGGACAAAAGAAACCACACTTCGCTTTCTGTCGAATTTGAAGCGGCGTCTCAGCGTAGAGCGTTTTCAGCTTACGACTGACGGCTTTCACTTTTATGAGCGGGGAATCGAGGATGTGTTCGCGGGACAAGCTGACTTCGCACAGCTCGTGAAATTGTTTGGTGATTTCGGACAGTTCGATAGTTCTGAAGCGAGGTATTCCCCACCAAGAATCACGGAGGTCATATCCAAAGTGCGCGACGGAAGGCCCGACCCGGAACACATCAGCACGTCTCATGTCGAGCGGTCCAATTTGAGTTTACGGACTCATCTTAGGCGCTTTACGAGGCTCACCAATGCCCATTCTAAGAAGCTAGAGAACCTCAAGGCTGCCGTCACCCTTTATTTCGCTTGGTACAATTTCTGCCGCGTGCATCAGACGTTGCGCTGCACACCCGCGATGGAAGCGGGAATTGCGGATCACGTCTGGGAACTGAAAGAACTGCTGGCTGCATGAATCTCTTCCGAGAGACCATTGAGTCACGTGGCCCGGAGCCGACGCTTGCTAAAGCGCCAAGAAATGCTTTTCGAGGGCAGCGTAGTTCGCCAGTTGTGTGCCGCGCTCGTTCTCTGGAAGATCAAATGTGCAGTTCACGAAGCGTATTCCGTCAAGTGTCGCATTACCGTCACGATACACAATATGCGTATTGAAAAAGACCACGTTTTTCCACTTTGCTCCGTCGAGAACTTGAGAACCTCCAAGCATGATTAAACCTGTAATCGTAGGGATCAGGCAGCTCGCTCGGAAGAGTAGGTACGATAAATATCGTTGTCCCACTAGGAATATCAAGCGCATTTATGATTGCCCCATCTGAACTAACATGAATTCCACGGCGCAATTGTAGTGAATCCGTTATCCGATAAACCGCCCTATTATCGACTGAGATGGGAGGTATGATGGTTCCCGGCTCAAGCTGGATTTTCATTAGGTTTTTGGGAATGTCCGGTGGAGGTTCCAACGCAGAGTGGTATTCGGTCAGAGCGATACGCGCTCCGAACAATTTACTGGCAACTGCTGGTTCAGTTGACTTTACGTCGTCAAGAAGGGTAAGCGTCCTAGCAAAGTATCCAGGAGGAGGAGGGACTTTCTTTTCCTTGGCAACTGCTACCAATGATTTCATATTCTCTACGGTCTGTATCGCAAGAGCGTTGTCTCCCCTCGCTGCGTATTCTTTGACCTCGCCGATAAGATTAATCCCTGCCTGCAACCCTAGCCTTGTATCAATGACGGTCAGGCGAATGTTTATATCGGTTAGTTTCCCGAAGCCAGACCAAAGCGTCGAGCCAATTGCCAAAAATGTGGCGATGAGAACAACAATTAGGGCTTGCCCCCAAGGAGGAACTTCTAGACGGTGTGCGATCCATCCCCACAGTCCAGTTAGGGTCTCTGGTTTCCGCTGTTTACCGTCGGCCACTTCTCTTGTGCCTGCTTCTAGGGGAGGAGGGAAAGCGTACACTTCGACTGTATCTGTGTCAATTTCGATTGTGTTTAGTTCCGACACTGAGGGCGCGGCCTTATCTGGATTGTTGGCAGAGCGTGCCTAGCAGAATTTTCTCCCTATTCAGCCGCTTTATCCAAGGTGCCCTTAGTTCTTGCCCAAACGGCCACCAGTAGTTCATCTCCACGCTATGACCCCACTACCGAAGAAATTGGCTGCTTGACGCGGCCCGGCTTTTCTGCTCTACTTGGCGCGCTAGCAACCTTCCCCGCAGACCCAGGCCCTCGCACGCTTCGTCATTCAACATCGAATATCACCAGCCTTTCCTCCCCCCCGAGGAAAATCAAACATGCGCAAAGCCACTTTGTTCGTCCTCGTCCTGCTCGCGGCCAACGTCATGGCCCAAACAACCAACATAACATCTCTTGCCACTGTTGCCGTGGCAACCTTGACCGCTCCTGATGGCAGCCCGGGGATATTTGAGGTTGCCCGCTACTCTCCAGACTGTAGCGCGACGGGTTGCACGGAAATGTTGTATTCCTTCTGCCTGGATCAGATTCCCGGCTGCCGGGAGGGTTTTGGATCTGTTCCGCAAAGCTCATTCGCTGGCACTGTGACCACCAACTATCTCAGGCATGACAAGTTGACGTTTCAATACGAGGCGGTAGCCAGCGATAGCACTTTCTTCACGAATTTTGTCTGCAATGCCTTTGACCAATATGGGGACTGCCTTGACGAGACTGAGGTCCCAGGAGACGCCGGGTTAATCCAACTGGCCAGACCTCAGTTTGGGCAGATCTGAACAACAGCGTTGAAAAGGAGATTGTCAACGGTCTGTCGCGGCAAACCGCCACAGGTATTGACGATGCATCTTCGGCCAACGTTTCTGGCAGTGTCTTAGGGGCCATGCCTGTGCAGGGCATGCTTGAGTTATATGTTGTTTACTACTCACGCGTAGCGCGACCTGTGCTGAGCCTGCAGCTCAAGTCACACCTTACCGACGCAGCTAGGCGACGCCTTGAGATGCTTGAGCTGAAGATCATGAAACCGTAGGCTGGCCGTCTGCTCAATGATCCGTCTGGTAAGCGAGGAGTGGACCAAAGTGTACGCTGTTATACGGAGAACCGAGTTAGGAGCCGAACATTTATAGCAACACGGAATTAGCCCAGTACCAGCGGCCGCTAATTTTGACGATGTGACCCTTTTGCTTACGCATGGTTCCTCCCCTTTGCCACTTCCTCTACGTCGATTGACTTTCCAAGTTGCCGGTATCGGTTTGCGAGATTCTGACAGGTGCGACCGCAATAAAACTGATCGGTACGATCCGGGATGAACGCCTTCCGGCATCTGGAGTTGCGACAGCGCCTCAGCAAATGGCCCTCGCTTACGTGTTCCATCAGGCGCAAGAAAACCGCGTCGAGAACGCAGCCCGTAACTGCGCCCGGAACTATGACTCCCTGGAAGTCCACCGGCGCGAACCGGGCCGTTTGCAGCCCAACGGCGATGGAAGCGGTAACGAGTCGTTCCGCGTCATAGAGCGGGGCCTTGTAATCCTTGGCATGTTTTCCCGCTTCGTCGATCAGCCGATCGTGTCATCAAAGAGGTGAAGGGACCCGACTTCGGCTGCTGCGGCGTTCTGACCGGGCGAAGAGAAAATGTCGCCTGTGTGGTAGGCCCAAGCGTCAACGGAAGCAGGAATCGCCTGTGCTCATGGAGCACGCACAGGTTTAATTGATGCGTCGAGGCAGCAACGACGCCGTTACTCCTGTGTCGCGACCAGAAACGTCAGGCTTGAAGTCGGCACAAACAAAACGGGTGTCTGAATCTTCGATACCGCTGGTGCCCAAGCGGAATCTTGTTGCAACTCGCCCAACAACTGCGGAGCCTCGATCCAGAAGCCGGAACCGTCGGTCTCAACCACTCGAACGATGCCGACACTGACACGGTTAAGACCAACTAGTCGAAAAGCAACCTGCTTACCTTGGAGATGCGCCTTGTCAGTCGTAGCGCCGGAATTATACCCGGAATGACGCATTTTCAGCCCCAGCGTGACGCCTCCCAGCGCGAGGATGAGGGCCAGGGCCAGGAAACCGGCGCGGCTCTGCAGCCCGTGTGGCGGCGAATTTCGCCCTACGCGCGATTGGCAGAAACAGTGCTCCCCAAGATGCCGGCAGAGGGCGTATGTGCAGCGCCCGGCTGAGGGCGTTGTGGGGTACTACGGAGCATGAAATATGGAGGGACTGTGACAGGACAACGAAGTTTAGAGGAAACACTCAGGGAAGTTTTAACAGTGCTTCGAGCGCGGGCTGAATGTCAGTTCCAGATTCTATTGCGCGCCGCAAGGGAGCGAAGACCGAATCAACCGCCTGCTTCGCCTGCGGCAGATAGCCCCGACATTCTACGGTCAACGCTGGCCTAGATCGCAGCACTTCGCTCATGGCCATGTGCTCTTTGGTGATCTCGCTAAAATGGTCGAGCAGCTCCAGCGCCACTCGCTTGTATTCGTCAGCACTTGTCATAGCGGCCGAAATTATACGTCGCCGTGCAGCGGCAGGGGCAAGGAACTCAGTTCTGTTACGTGTTTCGGAATTGACTTTCGCCACACGCGGCGCAGCTTGGAAAGTTTGTGGGGAAGAAGTAGGAACTCCCTTTCCTCTCTGTTGCTGCCGTCGATGAACGTCAGGATGTCTTCCTTCTGGATGACCGCGCTGTAAACGGCAGGATTGGGCAAACCAAAACGATTCGCTCGAAGTTCCGCAAAACGCTTGGCAATACCTTCGTCAGCACTCCACGAATACCCGCGCACCCGACGCTTAGCGCCAATACCAGCAACGCCTCTATACACAATGAAGGAATCGCCCGGAGGTAGGGGATCACCTGTTCTTAGCATGGCGGCACGATCAAGCTTTGCGAGGATGGCGCGGCAGAAGGCAGGAGTCCAATTAGGACAACCCCACTTCTGAGCGCCCCACGCATCTACAAAAGCCTCTTCGAGTAAGCCTGCTTTCTGGAGCACAGGCCAGTTATCAAGCACGAGATCCAGCACGTGGTTGCTGTCAGCCCAAGCATATTCGCGCAGCAGCTTTTCGAGTTCCGTCGTGGGGTTGCGATGCTTCACTTCGTGGGCCATGTCCAGAAAACTCCGACTCATGATCGTTCCTTTTCGCCCGGATTCCAGGGCCGAGCCAGCTTCAAACTGGCAACTTCCACTAACACTTCCGGGCGCAGTTTCACTGACGCGCACTCGGTATAATCTAAGAGATTCCTGCGCTCCCGCTCATCCTGCAATCTGCGGTCCCTGGCTAGGATTTGGTCGAGAGTTAACGTACCTAGATTTGGCTTAAGGAGCATGGGGGCGCCTCCCGCGGCTGCTGTGTCAGTGGGTAGGCTTCAGCAGCGACTCGGCGGTTCTGCTTTCTACAAGAGCTTGTTGCGCTGTTGCATTCGAACGGGAGCCGCTGCTAAAGCCGCCCGCAGCTTCGTTGTATCAAAAAAGCAGCCTGTGAATGGACGTAGACGCTGTGCATAACCCGGCCCGATATTGACTTTCCGCACGTTGCACGTTACATGAGAGAGTGAGTGTTCCGAACCTGGAAACTCTGCCAACCCAGCCAAGCGTTTTACATGGCTGGGAATGCTAGGCTGGGTTGGTGAGTTGGGCCGAAGTGCTTAGGCCGAGGCGTCGTATTTCGAGCAGACATGCTGCTCAAAAGTGAATTGAGCGATCAAAGATAGTTGGGATGCCTCTTCCAGGGTTAGAGCGCGATATATCCAGTTGCACTCACTACAGCCGTAGACGAGCACCACTGGACCCTTCTCCGGTGATACAGTCATGTGCCGCACGTGCCCTCATGTTAGGCTCACGAAACAAGCTGTCAACGCCCGTTTTGTGTGCAATCGATCGTGTTATGCTCTGGTTTCCGACAATGGCAAAGAAGGGTGTGCTGTCCCAGTACCTCGCGGAATTGGGGCGTAAAGGTGGCAAGGCCACGGCTAAGAAGCTGACACCCGAACAGCACAAGGAATCAGCTCGCAAAGCGGCCCAAGCCAGGTGGAACAAACAGAAGGCAAAGTTTTCGCGCGATACAGAGACCTAAAGGCTTCCAAGGTCACGCTGCGCCACTGATGTACGGCTCCACAGCGATTTCCCACTCCTCAAGCAGCCATTCCGGTATGTAGCACCGGTTCTTATTCCGCTCTCACCAATTCCGTAACGCCACTGAACTGGTAGATGTTTTCTTCGTGAGTCCCAAGTGTCGAACTTGTACTTCGAACTCAGTAGCAACAGCTGGAGCGGGCGGAAGCGGCCTTCCCCAGTTGGGATTTCCACGGCGACGCCTGACCGGCTGGATGAATGGTTTCACCATGCCACAGATGATACTCCGCTCGGCTTGGGTTACAAGACTTTGGTGTCCAAACAGCTGTCCGAAAACTGTCTAATGACGTAACATTACGTCGCTTTGCAGTATCGGACACCACTCTAAATAACTGATCTCACGTAGCACTGCATCACTCCCGAGAATTCCTAAACTGCGTGGCGGCGGTTCGACTCCGCCCGGGGCCTCCACTTCCCTGCTATTGCTCGTTGATCGCGATTATTGACTTGTCCCATGCTTTTGGGTGTATAAATGGCCCCGCGCCTGCCGGAGGCGCAGTTGTCCCCGGACTGCGTCTCCTTCATCGTCGGTGGAAAGGAGTCCTCTATTATGGCAAGTGCCCGAGTTCCTGTTCCCATTAGAACTACTGAAGATCTCAATTCATTCCGCATTGCGATGCGCCAGTTCGATACCGCCGCCGAAAAGTGCGGCCTCGATCCTGGCATGCGCGAAGTGCTGCGCCGCCCGCGGCGGGCGCTCTCGCTTTCTCTGCCCGTCAAGATGGACGACGGCACGATTCACGTGTTCGACGGATTCCGCGTGCAGCACAACAGCGCGCGAGGTCCCTGCAAAGGCGGCATTCGCTATCACCCCGAGGTCACTTTTGATGAGGTGAAAGCTCTGGCTTCCTGGATGACTTGGAAGTGCGCCATCGTCAATCTTCCGTTCGGTGGAGCGAAAGGGGGGATTGTTTGCGATCCACACAAGCTCTCCAAGGACGAGCTCGAACGCCTCACCCGCCGTTATGCATACGAAATCTCTCCGATCATTGGACCGGATAAAGACATTCCCGCGCCCGATGTCTACACGGATTCTCAAACCATGGCGTGGATCATGGACACCTACAGCATGACCCACGGCAGCAGCGCGCCCGGCGTCGTAACTGGCAAACCGTTGTTTCTCGGCGGGTCGTTTGGACGCAACGAAGCAACGGCACGCGGCTGTTTGTTCGTGATTCGGTCTGCATGCGAGGTCATGGGTATTAAGCTGAACCGCGCGACGGTTGCCATTCAGGGCTTTGGCAATGCGGGAAGCATCGCAGCCGAACTTCTCTCCCAGGTGGGCGCTACCATCATTGCGGTCAGCGACTCGCGCGGCGGAGTTATCAATCGCGCCGGACTGAACGTTCCCGAGCTGCTGGCGCACAAAGTGAAGACTGGTTCGGTCTCTGGTCTTTCCAACTCCGATCCCATTTCGAGTGAAGCCGTCCTGGAGCTCCAGTGCGACATTCTGATTCCTGCGGCGCTTGAGAACCAGATCACGATGGCAAATGTAGATAACATTCAGGCGCGCATTGTCGCGGAAGCAGCCAATGGTCCGACAACTCCCGACGCCGACACCGCGCTGCACAAGCGCGGGATCATGGTCATTCCTGACATTCTTGCGAATGCGGGAGGCGTGACTGTTTCCTACTTCGAGTGGGTGCAGGATTTGCAGGAGTTGTTCTGGGATGAAGACGATGTGAACCGCCGCCTGGAGCGAGTGATGGTCAAGGCCTTCGCCGATGTGCACGGCACGGCGAAGAAATACAACATAGACATGCGTACCGGCGCTTACATCGTAGGCATCCAGCGGGTGGCTACGGCGATGAGCACGCGCGGGATTTGGCCATAGCGAGAATTAACCAGGAAGGAAAAGCTGTCTATCCAAACATAGAGACACAGAGGTACACGGGAATTAGTGGTCGCACGCGCGAGGACGCGCGCGCCTACATCGATTAACACAAAAGGACACGAAGGGAGTTCTTCACTTCGTGTCCTTTGTGGTTTGATATGAACTAAGCAGTCTTTTTCTGCGCCTGCTGGGCCATCTGTGCAGCCCACTCCTTCGATCGTTTCTCCATCTCCTCTGGGCTGACGTCCTCAACGTGCGTACTGAGGCTCCAGAGGTGTCCAAACGGATCGGTTACCTGCCCGTAGCGATCGCCCCAGAACATATCCGTGACAGGCATCTTGACGGTTGCGCCAGCGTCGGTTGCCCGCTTGAACGCCTTGTCAACGTCTTCGACGTAAAGGTACAAGCCTCCGGTAGAACCACCGAGAGTTTGCGGAGACTTGTTGCCCATCTGGGGGAACTCGTCTGCCAAAAAGATGATGGAATCGCCAATCTTCAGTTCAGCATGACCAATCTTGCCGTCGGGGGTAGGCATTCGCATAATCTCCTCGGCCCCTAACGCTTTCTTGTAAAACTCGATGGCGGCCGCGGCATCGCGGACTGTGAGGTAAGGAGTGACAGTGTGAAAACCAGAAGGGATCGGTTGTTTAGACCTTGCCATGTAATTGCTCCTTGGTTGAGGTAATTTACCGGCCAGAGTCAGAATGCATTCTTAGGACAGAAGGTTATTCTACGCACCGGGCGGGGGCCGGACTGTGAAAATTTGTAAAATTTTCGGTGCTCAAATTGCGCACTGGTCTTGTTTTTACAGGTGTGAACTTACGGGCAACGCTGGCCCTACGGTGTCCCGTATAACTGGCGGTATATGTTTGCATTGCGAAGGATTGCTTGCACGTATTCCCGGGTCTCAGTAAAAGGAATCGACTCCACAAATTCCTGCGGATCACGGTACTTTGCCTGACCCAGCCAGTCCTGCACGCGGTCGGAACCGGCGTTGTACGCGGCCAATGCATATTCGAACGCGCCGAATTTATCGACCATGATCCGGAAGTAGCGCGTCCCGAGTTGGAGGTTCACTCCCGGTGTGAACAATTGCTGAGTGGAAAAATGTTTGATCTTCTGCTGCTTGGCAACACCTTTGCCGACTTTTGGCAGCAACTGCATCAGCCCGACTGCGTCTTTGCGCGAAAGTGCATTGGGATTGAATTCCGACTCCTGCCGGATTAACGAAGTCACCAGGTATGGATCGAGCGCGTTCTGGGAAGAGAATTTTTTTACATCCGGCCAGTAAGGCTTGGGGAACAGCGCTTCCCAATAGGAGCGCGGCAGAGTGGGCAAATCCATGGCGAAGTAATTTGGCACCGCGTGTTTCATCACTTCAACCGCGGCATCGTAACGTCCGACATCTTCGTATACGCGCGCCATCTCCGCGGGAACCCAGCTTCCCTTTTCTTCATTCCCCGCAGCTTGGAGCTCGCGAACGCCAAATTCCAGCAGAGCTCCGTTCTCCAGCAATTGCGCCTTCTGCACGCGCAGGTTGTCGGATGGGGTTTCATCTTCCTCCACCTTAGCTCCGCTGATGCGGATTTGGCGTCCGCGTTCCGGCCCTGCCGTAGCGTGAGCCAGGCTACTTTCCAATGAGCATAGGCAGCACGGCCTGCGTCCGGGAAGCGTTGCTGCAGTTCGCGGTAACTGTCAATCGCCTTGTCGTAATCGCGCCGCAGAAGATAAATGTTTCCGGCGGAAAGCAGCGCCTGCTCCAGCCAAGGACTGGTGGGCGCAGTTTCGCGCAGTTGGCCGAGTATTCGTAGAAAGCCGTCATCGTCATCAGTCGCGCGCGCGACCTCTCCCAGGTTGAATAGGCGTTGCCCATTAATTTCCGGAGTCGAACTGGGGAGTGACTCCAATGCTTTCTTCGCTTCTTTGTTATCCCCTGAGCGCCTCAGCGCCTCCGCCATTGCCAACTGGATTGCCGGGCGATCATTGGAATCCACCTGGTTGAGAAGGTCGCGATATGCTGCGGCGGCATCGCTAAAACGCCTGCCTTTCATCAGCAGATCAGCGCGGGTGCGGCGGCCATTCACCCCGAGCGCTTTCGCCTGAATGTCCGCTGGTAATTTTCGCAGCTCGATTTCGGCCTGGTCCGCCTCTGAACTGAGAGGCATGGTGACGTACAGGTTCGCCAGCGTTGTGCCTGCCTTCTCAGTCTGGCCTGCTGCTGCATAAGCGCGGCCGAGCGCTAGCTCGACATCTGCGCGAGTTGGCTGCCGATCTTTTTCCAGCAGCGCGATGACTTCCGCGGCTCTCGCCTCATTCAGCAACGCATTGGCATAAAGAACGCGAGCGTCGCGAATCAACAGCGACTCGGAGTAGGAAGCGCCGAGATAGTAATCGACGTAATCACCGAGGTCGCCGGCCTGTGGCTTGGCGCGATTGAATGCATCGACGGCTTTGGCCTGATCGTGATCGAGCCAGTGCGCATACCCGAGCACCAGCCAAGCTAGCGCGCCCGCATCTTCTTTCGTGTGGCGGCGCGCATAAGCCTCGACTCCTCGATAGGCGGCAGGCGTACGATCTTGCAGAAGCTGGCGCGCCATCGGCTTCAAAGTGCTGGAAGCGACGAACGCCTGATGCATGCGCCTCAGCCGAGGCGAGCTTCGCCGCCGCCGCTTGCTGGCACCGGCCTTAGCGGGTCTTTTCTTGCTCTTCTTGGAATTAGCGGACGAGGCTTTATTTGTTGACTGCGCGACGGCCGCTGGAGCGAGCGCAGCAAAGCCAGCACACAAAATCAGAAGTGCCAGTACCCCAACCGATTGCCAACGCTTAAGAACCACTCTGTATTTATTATCGCCGAAAATTGGCGCCCATGATGGAACTGTCGTCTTCGGCCAAGCTGCGTACCAGTTCGTTATCGAAATAATCGCCGCTCGCGGCCGCAGTATTGCCATAACGCTTCCGGTAGGTCGCACGGCTCTTCTCGATGTCATCCTTCAGGCGGTCATAGACATCTTTGTGCTTGCGTCCTTCGGCGACTTTGGCCTGGTTGTATAGCTTGATTTCATCCACCAGCAAGCGGGCAAAACGCTGTGCCTTGCGGTGAACATCCGCCTCTTCGGGCGCCATCTGGGGAGGCGAGTCCGGCACCGGCGCGGGAGCAGCCGCCGCTGCTACGCTTACCGGTTCGGCTTCTGCTACCGCGGCCGGTTGCTCGACAGGAGCTGGAGCCACATGCTTGGGAGCATGCCCGGCAAAGGGATCAGAGTAAGAAGAAACCGTTTGCGCCTGAGGCGCGGGCTCTGCAGCTTTCTCGACCGGAGCGTCAGAAGCGCCTTCCTTCGCCGCCTGCTTGCGTAACGAAACGACCTCCAGCCAGGCGCTGGTCGCGGCTACCAGCAGCTCCAATGACGGCGCGTCTACCTTGCCGCCAGCCTCAGTTCCAGCATCCGCACAGACCAATGCTGCAACTTTTTCCTTCAGCACCAGCGGAAGAACCAGGACCTGATCGTCGGACGGGGCGCCGAACTCGGAGACAAACCGCGGATCCATTTCGCTCGATGTGCCGCTGAACGCCGAGCGCGACTGCATGGCGCGTTCAGCCGCTCCCGTGTTGATGTCGAGCGCACAATCTTTGACTGGGTCTTCATCGCCCTTGCCGAAGCCGCGTCCCTGCCAGCCAGTAGCAGCGCCTGCTTTAATCACGAACAACGCTGCTCGCCCACAGTAACGGACGGTGTTATCGAGCAAGGCGCGCAGAATTTCTTTTTGAGTAGTTCCGGCGTGAATGGCCGAAACACCTTTCAGGAGGTCGGAAGCGCCGTTCTCCACAGTCACGTTGGCTGACACGGCGGCTTCGGCCGGAAGCTGCTCCAGAACCCGGCGCACCAGCTCTTCCCGCAATTGCGGAACGTGGCTTTCCAGCACTTGGGACACGACCTGCCCCACGATTTGTTCAATTGCAACTCGGTCCGACATGTGACCTGCAGGCGCGTCCTCGGGAGAGCGCGCTCTCTTAGCTTTCATTTTGCAGCTAAGCCTTGATTATACGGCAGTTGCAGTCCTCGGAGACTAGTCGTTGGTCGTTAGCCGTTTGGTTCATCGGGATAATCGCGGAGTGATCGAGCCAGTAGCAACAAAGATCTGATCAGGAATCCTTCTCAAAACCAGTCCGTTATAGATACGTCAAAACAAACTACACCAAACGCTGGTTACCAAGTAAAATAACAGGGCGATTCTCCCGCGTTTGGCCGATAGCGGCAAACTGCACCACTACCGTTTGGCCTGAAAATTGTTGCATCGGACGAAGAATGACAGCCATCCAACAGAGGGTAAGTGAGCCGGTCAGTGATGAACTGGCGCTGGTTCAGGCCGCGAAAGGCGGGGACGTCGGTGCGTTTGAAGAACTCGTCAAGCGCTACGACCGGAACGTATTTCGCATCGCGCAGCACATAACCCAGAACCGCGAAGACGCGGAAGACGTGGTGCAGGATGCGTTCTTAAAAGCCTACAGCAACCTGGGACAGTTCCAGGGCCAGAGTAAGTTTTATACCTGGCTGGTGCGCATTGCGGTGAATGAGGCGCTGATGAAGTTGCGGCGCCGCCGTCCGGAGCGCATGGTCTCACTGGACGAAGAAGTCAAGACCGAAGAAGATTCGCTCCCGCGTGAAGTCGCGGATTGGAGCCCGAACCCGGAGCAGCAGTACACGCAGGCCGAGCTGAGGGACATCTTGACTCGCACCATTCAGGGCTTGCCGCCGAGTTTTCGGACGGTGTTTGTCCTGCGAGACGTGGAAGGTCTCTCAACCGAGGAAACGGCTGATGCGCTCGACCTCAGCATTCCTGCGGTAAAGTCGCGGCTGCTGCGGGCTCGGTTGCAGTTGCGGGAACGGCTGAGCCGTTACTTCCAGAAACGTGTGAGCGGAGATGGCAAACAGTGAAATGCTCTGAATTTCTGCACGATCTGACGAACTACCTCGACGGCGTGCTCGACGACCGCACCAAGGCCGAACTCGAAGATCACCTTGCCTGGTGCCACAACTGCTACGTTGTCTGCGACACCACCAAGAAGACAATCGAAATCTACCGGGATTCTCAGCTCTACGAACTCCCGGAGGACCTCCGCACCCGCCTTCGCTCCGCAATAGTTTCCAAGTGCCAGGCGAAGAAAAAGGTCGGGCCGCAAGAGGTGTGATTCGGACGTCTGGCCGATAGTCCCGCCGTTGGGCGTCCTCCCGCGACGCTCTTAAATTTTTTTCCCGCAAAATATCGGAACTTCCTTCCCAGTCCCCGCGTAGCTTAATTCGACAGCAGACACGCAACTGCAGAGCTGGGGAGGTCTCCATGTCGGATAACATCGTAGGCTTAGCAGCAGTCATCATGATCTTCGGAATTCCCATGGCAGCCATGTACACGTTTTATCGCGTGCGAAAGCTGCGCACCGATGAGCGGCTCGCCGCGCTGGCCCGTGGAGTAGACGTTCCCATGCAGCCTGATTTGCCTGAGGGAGCGCGCGCTCGCGGCGTTTCGGCATTTTGCTGACCGCTGGAGCGATTGGCTCTGGATGCGAATTGGACCCCGGTCACCCGCCCGGCTCGCATTTCGTGCTATGGTCTGCGCGTTATGGAATGGCTCAAAATACTTTTCATCGATAGCTGGGCTGCAATCGTGCGTCAACCGTTCCCATTTACCGTTGTGGCGACAATTTGTTTTGAGTGTTAGTGCCTGAATCGCAGCGCGCTGAAAGCGCTGCGCCACCCAAAAGCAGTGTTCTCTTTGGTGCTCGATGACCATCTCTTAAGCAGTTCGCGGACCCCCTCAGCGGCTGAAGCCGGTCAGGCTAACGGCCTGAATCGCAGCGCTGAAGCGCCGCGCCACCCGAAAACCCATGCTGCGATGCCCGATGGCTGCTAGGCACAGGATTCAGATTCCTTTGCAGGCTGCAAGGCCCAGCTACTCCGCCAGCCGAAATGCTACGCCACCCAAAATCACCTCTTGTCTGCGGTCGCCGGAAGCGGCGGGTTCGCTCTGCGCCGGGGCAGACTCTTTCCGACAGACCGGGATGCGGGTGGCGCAAGGGTAACAGAGCGTCCCGAATCGGGAGGCGGGCGGAATGTTTTCGCTTTGGGGTGGCGCAGCGCTTCCAGCGCTGCGATAAAGTTCCAGCTCAGAGCGGCTTTAGCCGCTGAGGTGTTTTATGCTGCTCCTCCCCGTGGCAACACAGGGCACAGCGTCTACTTCATCACCGCTTCCACTTTTCAGAAGCGGAGGCTGTTTCAGTCGGAGAGAATGGCGCAGCTCTTCATTGAAGTTTTGCTGCACTACCGCCGGCAGGGCAAATATCTGCTGCATGAATTTGTGCTGATGCCCGATCACTTCCATGTGCTGATTACACCGGCCATCACATTGGAGAGAGCCCTGCAGCTGATCAAAGGCGGCTTCTCTTTCAGAGCCAGGAAGGAATTGGGATTTGGCGGTGAAATCTGGCAGACGAGCTTCTATGATCGGCGGGTCCGGGATATCAAAGAGTATTACGCTTTTCGGGAGTACATTCGCTTCAATCCTGTCAAAAGAGGGTTGGCTTCTCTGCCGGAGGAATATCTTTTCAGCTCGGCGCGGCCGGGATTTAATTTGGATGGCCTCCCTCAGCGGCTAAAGCCGGTCAGTGTACTGCCTGATCGCAGCGCTGGAAGCGCTGCGCCACCCAAAAGCTGCGCGCCCTTTCCTTGGGCCGTAACTCGAGCCATGTCGAACCCCAAGTTCGGAGGGGTGTCCGCAGGTTCGGTCGAACCTCACCAAATTCCTCGTTGTTTGGGGCGACCCCACCACTGTGCACCATTTTCAGTGCAATCGCAAAATTCTTGTCAAGCCCCTAAACACCTCCAATTTCTCCTAACTCGCTGAATCGATGGACACAATAAACCTGGCGAGGATGTCCCATTCCCCCATCCCAGTTTGCTATTGTAAAAGTATAGGCTAATCACAGAAGGCGCGGATTCCCTCCGCGCCTTTTCCCTTTTCAGCACCGCAATCATTCGAGCTAAAGCTCGAGCCCCGGGGGCGCCCGTTCGACTTCCCCTTCGACTACGCTCAGGGCCTTCGGCTAAATCAGAGCCTGCCCTGAGAAACATCGCGGAGCGATGTGCCGAATGGGTCCGGGCTACACCACTTAAGCATCACGGGGCCAACTTGAAGAGACGCAAAGCTTATATGCCGGCCGGACACCTCGGCACCAAGCGCATGGGTGAACTCGCCGAAATAGCGTTTATGTATCGCGCAGCCAGCGAAGGCATCGGGGTCGCGAGGCCCTATGGTGACAGCCACCCCTACGATTTTTTAGTCCAGCACGGACGCCGCCTGGCTCGCGTACAGGTGAAGTCATGCTTCACCACCCAACGCGGCTACCGGCGCATGGGAATCGCGATCATCGTTGCAAAGCACGCTCGGAAAGGCGTGACTTTGTACTCGCCTGACGAGATTGACTTTATCGCCGCGTTTGTCGCTCCACACCGGGCTTGGTACGTGATTCCAGTGGAAGCACTAAAAGGAAGCAAATCCATCCGCCTTTATCTCGGAGGAAAGAGCAAGCGAATCGGCGCATTCTACGAGGATTACCGCGAAGCCTGGCAGCTGCTAAAGGAGGACAAGAAGGAGAAGGATAGGCAACAGCAGGATGACCACCAACAAGTGCACAACTAGTACGCCGGAACCGTCTCTCGAGACGGCGAACTCATCTGCCGGGTTAGCACACAAATTCTCCAATTTTCTTTCAACCACCCTTGCCGGCCACCCTTGGAGAAGAACTCAGCCATAGCGTCGCTCTCCTAGGTAAGCACGCCGGGTGTACAATTCCATCTGCTGCTTCTCAGATGTCCGCGGAAGCACCTGCTCGGTAACACTCGACAACCAACTCCTCAACCACGAAAGTTTCTGCCAGAGGAGGTTCTCCCAGTGATTTCGTTCAGCGTAAATAAACGTCGCGTAAATGTGGATGTTGATCCTTCTACTCCTCTGCTCTGGGTCCTGCGCGAAAACCTGGAATTGACCGGTACCAAGTACGGCTGTGGTATGGCTCAGTGCGGAGCGTGCACGGTCCATATTGATGGCCAAGCGGTGCGCTCGTGTGTGGCTCCGGTAACGCGGGCTGCGGGAAAAGAAGTCACCACTATTGAGGGACTCTCGCCCGACCTGAGCCATCCGTTGCAGCGCGCCTGGATTGAAATAGACGTGCCGCAGTGCGGGTATTGCCAGTCGGGACAGATTATGAGCGCGGCGGTGCTCCTCAAAGAGATTCCCAATCCGACGGATGAGGACATCGACGAGGCGCTTACCGGCAATATTTGCCGCTGTGGGACGTATCCGCGAATCCGGCGCGCCGTTCATCGCGCCGCCGAGATGATGGCCAAGGGAGGTGGGCGATGAATGCGCTCCGCGAATCTCGCAAGCCAAGCGTTGCCGGCGAAATGCCGCGCCGCGATTTCCTGAAGCTGAGTGTGGCGGCAAGCGGTGGTTTACTGATCGGCTTTTATTTGCCGGGCATGCAGCCAGAGGCGCACGCGGCGACTTTCGCGCCAAACGCGTTTGTGCGCATCGGTACCGACGATTCCGTCACAGTAATCGTGAACCACTCGGAGATGGGACAAGGGGTCTTTACCGCGCTGCCGATGATCCTCGCGGATGAGCTCGATGCCGATTGGACCAAAGTGCGCTTCGAGCCGGCGCCGGTTGATCCTGTCTATAACCATCCCGTATTCAAAATGCAGATGACCGGTGGCAGCACCAGCACATGGTCTTCGTTTGACCAATTCCGTCAAGCCGGGGCAGCGGCTCGCGCCATGTTGATTACGGCTGCGGCACAGCGCTGGAACGTGGACCCGGCAAGCTGCCGGACGGAGAACGGAATGGTGATCCATAGCGCCTCAAATCGGCGTCTGTCGTATGGGCAATTAGCCGAGAGCGCGGCACGACTCACTCCTCCACAACAAGTCACGCTAAAAGACCCGAAGGATTTCAAACTTATTGGCCAGCCGCTAAAACGTCTGGACACGCCGGAAAAGACGAACGGAAAGGGCATCTTCGGAATTGATGTAAAGATGCCGGGAATGTTGACCGCGGTCGTCGCGCGTTCGCCGGTGTTTGGTGGCAAGCTTAAAAGCGTCAATGCGGACAAAGCAAAAGCAGTGAAAGGCGTACGCAAAGTCGTCGAAGTTCCCTCGGGACTCGCAGTGATCGCCGACGGCTTCTGGGCAGCTAAGCACGGACGCGATGCCTTGCAGATCGAATGGGACGAAGGTCCCATGGCCGATTTCAACACCAAGTCGCAGCGCGAGCAATACGCGGAACTGGCAAAGCAGCCCGGATTGAGCGCACGCAAGGAAGGCGATGCCAGCGGTGCGATCGGATCGGCCGCGAAAAAGATTGAGGCGGTTTACGAAGTTCCTTACCTGTCGCACGCAATGATGGAGCCACTCAACTGCCACGCTGCTGGGCGGTGGTTTTGGTCGCCGCGCGAATCCTGCGTCGGACTTCGTCAGCGAAGCTGTGCATGTAGCCAAAGCTGCTGGCGCGCCGGTCAAGGTGATCTGGACTCGCGAGGACGACATGCACGGCGGCTATTACCGGCCAATGTACTATCACTCGCTTATCGGCGGGGTGGATGCGGATGGAAATCCGCTGGTCTGGTCGCATCACGTCGTAGGCCAATCTATTGTGGCGGGCACTGCCTTTGAGAGCGTGATAGTCAAGAATGGGATCGATGGAACTTCAGTGGAAGGACTTGACGATATTCCGTATGTGATCCCTAACCTCAGCGTGGAGTACCACCCCGCCAAGGTTGGCGTGCCTGTACTGTGGTGGCGGTCGGTAGGACATTCGCACACCGCCTTCGTGAAAGAAAGCTTCATTGATGAACTGGCAGTGCTCGGCGGCAAAGATCCCTTTGAGCTTCGCCGGAAGCTGCTGGCCAAATCTCCGCGCGATTTGGGAGTGCTCGAATTGGCGGCCGAAAAAGCTGGATGGGGAAAGCCGCTGCCGGCAGGACGTGCACGGGGAATCGCAGTGCATGCATCGTTTGAAAGCTACACCGCGCAGGTCGCCGAAGCATCGGTCGATTCCGGCGGCAAGGTGCGAGTTCATCGCGTAGTGTGCGCGGTTGATTGTGGCCGATACGTGAATCCCGGAATCATTGAAGCGCAAGTGCAAGGCGCTGTGATCTTCGGGCTGACGGCGGCTTTCTATGACGAGCTCACTTTCGAGAAGGGCCGCATTCAGCAGAGTAATTTCCACGATTACCCGATGCTGCGAATCAATGAAACACCGGAGATTGAAGTGCACATCGTGAAAAACAATGAAAAGTCCGGCGGCATCGGCGAGCCGGGCGTGCCATGCGCTGCGCCGGCGGTCGCCAATGCGATCTTTGCTGCGACTGGAAAGCGCATTCGTAAGCTGCCAATCCGGATGGGTGAAGCGGTTTTGACGGCTGCATCAACAGAGGAAAGGTAGATGAACCGCCACAAAGTTATATTGCCGATCATCTTTGCTGTTTCACTGTGGGTTGTGAGCTGCTTTCTGACTGCGAGCGCTGCTCCCAGCGATGAGCAGCAAAACCCAACTTCTTGGACAGTGCAGCGTAATGCGGCAGCGGCTGCTGCCTTTGAGGCAATGCTGCCAGTGTTGCATCACCCGCGATGCATGAATTGCCATTCTGCTGGCGACTTTCCCCGGCAAGGTGACGACAGCCACCCGCATGCCATGAACGTGCGTCGTGGTCCGGAAGGCCGCGGAGTAACTTCTCAGAAGTGCGGCACCTGCCACCAGGATCACAATCTCGCGGGCCCGCACCTGCCTCCGGGTGCGCCTGACTGGCAAATGCCTCCGCGTGCCACGCCAATGATTTGGGCTGGCCTCACGGACAATCAACTATGTGAGCTCCTCAAAGATCCAAAACAAAACGGCCTTCGGAACGTAAACCAAATCGTGGAGCACATGACCACCCCAAAGCTGGTTTTGTGGGGCTGGAATCCAGGCGAGGGCCGCACCCCGATACCAGTGAGCCAAGCCGATTTTGCCGCAAAAGTGAAACAATGGGCGGCCCAAGGGGCCGCGTGCCCCGCCCCTCCCAACTCAGCGGCATTGCATACCATAGCTCACTAAACCGGCTCTCTGCCTTGTCAGGGAGATTGCTGCTAATCCCATCATTCTCTGGCAGTTCGGTCCATCACCACACCAGGGTCGAACCTTTTCATCCAGAGTTGAATCTAAGTAGATGATGCAGGTCTCAGGTGAAAGCGTTTGGGGCTTCCTGGGGAGGGTTCGATGTTGGGCAAATTGATTGACGCCATCTTCGGCTGCTGGCACAGCCATTACAGCTTTCCTATTACTGTTCGCAAAGGCGTACGCCGCAATGCGGCCGCTTTGCTCACCGGAACTTATGTTGTATGCCTTGATTGCGGCAAGGAATTTCCATATGACTGGCACGAAATGAAGATGATTGATTCTGCTACACAGCGCACCGCACGCGTGGGATCGCTGGCCACAAAGGAAGCTGCATAATCGTTTAGCTGACGGTTTCCGTAAAGGCCGCGACTCTTGTTCGCGGCTTTTTTATTAGGCAACAAAAAAGGCGGCCTCGCGGCCGCCGTGAAGTTTTATTGCACCCTGATTACTGCTGATCCTGTCTCCGCTTCAGCGTCGGACGATCGTCATCGTTGCCCTTGTCATCCTTACCGTTCTTATCCGTTGAAGACGTTCGCCGCAGACTCGGTTTCTTGCCATTATCTTTTTGATCGAGAACCCGGCGGCGGTTTTCAAGGGCTGCCAGCCGCGACTTCACATCGTCGAATTCCGAGGTTGAGACCACATACTGCTGCTTCGCCGGCAGAATTTGCGCAATCTCCTGCTGCGACTTCGCGATCCGGTCCGGAGTCTGGGGGTGGTCAGAGAAGACTTTGGCCATGGTGCCTGGCTTTTTCTTCTCCTGCGCCTGAACCTTCTCGAAGAAATTAACGTAAGCCTGCGGATCGTATCCGGCTTTGTACATATACTGCACGCCCAGGTAGTCAGCCTCGGCCTCGAAGCCACGGTTAAACTTCATAAAGGCCGCGGGCACTGCAAGGCCAGCGCCCTGGTAGATGCCGTAACCTGCCCAGCCGCCCATGAAAATCAAAGGGATCGTGGCGAACTGCGCGAGGTTGCCGCGGGTCATCTGACGCGCGATGTGGCACGCCGCGACGTGGGCAATTTCATGCGCCATCACGCCGGCCATCTCCGCTTCTTCATCGGCCGCGAGGATCACACCCGAATTTACGTAGAAGAATCCACCGGGCAGCGCGAAGGCGTTGATGTCGTCGGCGTCAATGACTTTGATCGTAAACGGGACTTGTGAATCGGAATTCCGCACCAGATTCTGACCGATGCGGTTCACGTATTCCGTGATCACCGGGTCCTGGATCAGCTTTACGGTCGATTCCACCTGCTGGGCGTATTGCTTGCCCATGGCGATCTGCTTTTCGACGCCATACCAGTTGCCCATGCCAGTCTTGCAACCAACATTGCGATTTCCAACCGCCTCGACGTCTTGCTTACCGCCGTTATGCTTCACCTTGTCCGGATCAGCCTCTTGCACGGTGGTTTGCGGTACCGGCGTCTTATCGGTCTGCGCCGCTGGAGCATTCTGGTCGGGCGCGCCGGAGCCGCCCTGATCCTGTGAAAAGCTCCCTGGCGCTGCATAGCTGAAGGCCAATAGCGCGACCGTAATTGCCAAGAGCCGTAGTTTCATATGATTACTCCCTTGCTGAATCCTGCTGGAGGGCTAACATTTATTATACGCTCGCTTGTAAACAGCGCTCCCTGGACTTCCTCTTAGGTTCGACGCCGGATAAGCGGAGAAGGTTACCTCGTTACAAAGATTAGACATTACTTCGACACGATGTCGAATTCGATGCGCAATTCGTTTTTCACTTTCACCGCGCCGCCACCCACAGTGACCGGTGTGATCCCGAAGTCCTTCTGTTTCAGTTCCGCTGCGCCGCGATAACGTCCGTTCGCGCCCTCGACGTGCATTTTCACGGGCCGAGTCTCTCCATGGATGGTTAGATCGCCCAGCAGAGACCACTTCCCTTCTCCAAGCCGCTCGACGCCGGTTGAACGAAAGCGGATTTCGGGGAATTTCTCGCTGTCCAGCACCTTAGGACCAAGCATGGTTTGTTGAATCTCGGCCCGATCTTTTTCGGAAATTCCCTTGTCCATGACACGCATTCTTCGCGCGTCTACAGTTAATTCGACTGATCCTGGGTTTTCCGTGAACGATCCCTGCTGCATGGGCGCGGTTATTTCGTGTTCATGCCCGAAAGCGGAGAACACTCCTGCCTTAAAGACCCGCACAGTGATGGAAGATTTCTGCGGGTCGATTGCAGCTCCCGCAGGCGCATCTGCCGCCCAAAGCACCGATGACAGAGAAATCACGAGCGCGAGCAGCGACAATTTCGTCATCATCGCAAATTTCATGATTGCTCCTTCATCCTCTGATGCGGTCGCGATGCGGCGCGCAGCTTGCTCATCATCTGGCGGAGTCGTAACATGACGCCTCCCGACTGTTAGGAGGCACCGTCATGCTCAACCGCCGCAGCTTTCTCGCCAACGCCAGCGGGCTGGCCGCCACCCTAGCGTTTCGCGATGGCCTTTTTGCTCAACTGGAAAAAGCGCCTTCCAGCCTCCCTGACCAGAAGCTCTACGAAAAGAACGAAGACGCCTATTGGTCCGAACTGCGCAAGCAGTTTCTTATTCCCGAGGACGAAGTTTATTTGAACAACGGCACCGTGGGTTCAAGCCCCGCGCCAATACTGCGCGCCGTTTTCGACGGCTATAACGAAACCGAGAAAATGGCTCAGCAGGACCCGGAAGATTATCCCATCTGGGGTTATGCCGCCTGGAACGAATTTCGCGATCCGCTGGCCGCGTTCGTCGGCTGCAATCGTGACGGGATTGCCCTGCTGCGCAACGCGACGGAAGCGAACAGCTACATCGCGAACGGAATTGATATGAAGGCGGGTGACGAAGTGCTCATGACGGACCAGGAGCATCCCGGCGGCGAGCACCCCTGGAATCTTCGCGCGAAACGTTACGGCGTGGTGGTAAAGAAGGTGACATTGCCGAAACCGGTGCAGAACGCGGCGCAGGTGCTGAATCAGTTTAATGATGCGATCACGCCGCGCACGCGAGTGATGTTCTTCAGTCACATCACCACGGCGACCGGCGTTGTGCTTCCTGCGAAAGAGCTCTGCGCTCTGGCACGCAGCAAGGGCATTCTCTCCGCAGTCGATGGCGCGCACGTCATCGGCATGATGCGCCTCAATGTCCACGAACTTGGCTGCGATATGTATTCTTCCAGTCAGCACAAATGGCTCCTGGCGCCGAAAGGTTCAGGCTTTCTCTACGTTCGCGATGAAGTGATTGACCGCCTGTGGAACACGATCGCTACCGAAGGCTGGGACGACCCCAAAATTCGTGCTGAACGCTTTCAGCGCATCGGGTCATCTAATGTGCCGTCACTGTGGGGGATGCGCGCCGCCATCAAGCTGGCAGATGATATCGGGATGGATCGCATCGAGCGCCGCCATCGGCAGCTCTGCGATTACATTTTGGGCGAGATGACGAAGCGCCGAACTGAATCCTGGACTTCTCCTGACCCTGCATTGAGATGCGCGATTGCGACGGTCAACGCACCGCCGATTCAGCGGATGGACCTGGAAAAGTGGATGTGGAGTACGCACAAGATCCGGATTCGCGGCGGCGAGCCATCAAAGCTGCGGTTTTCCACGCCGTACTACTTGCAGAGGAAAGACATTGATCGGTTTTTGGAAATTTACGATCAATACCGAAAGGAGAAGAAGCTGGCCTGAGCGCTGCGGTCAGGCTGCTTTATCGCATCGTCGAGCATGGTGAGAACACCGAACATTTTCACCGCTTCGCAGGAGCGATGTTACTGGCAGCGCTGGTTCCGCTTGCGCTGGGAATTTGTGGAGACTTTTATGTAGTGATGAGTATGGTCAGCAAGTCTGAGCTCCTGCCGATCACGCTGACAATTCTATTGCTGGTTTTCTTCGTAGGGCTGTGGTTTGGGCTACCGCTTCTTCGAACGTCGGTAGTATAATAGTAGTATGAAAGAGAAGACTTCGGTCACACTCTCTAGGGATGTGTTGGTATCCATTGATAGGTTGGCAGGATCAAAGCATTCTCGCTCGGCAGTGATCGAGCGCGTACTCCGTCGTTTTCTGCGGGAACAGGCGCGAGCACAAGCGCAGGCGCGAGACCTCGATCGCCTCAACCGTGCCGCGGAACAGCTTAACGCTGAGGCCGCTGAGGTAATGGAGTACCAGTCACCGGAAGACTGATTCGGGGGCAAGTGTGAAGCGTGGCGAGCTTTACCGTGTCCGTAAACCAGGCGGCGATCCCAAGCAGCATCGGGTTTTTGTCCTCGTCAGCCGACAGGTGCTGATTGATTCCAGGTTCTCTACCGTCATCTGCGCACCAGTGTTCACGAACGGACAGGGACTCTCAACCCAAGTTGCCGTTGGTCCCGACGAAGGACTCAGACACTCAAGCTGGATCATGTGCGACAATCTGGTAAGCCTTCGCAAAGCTGACCTTACGCAATTTGTAGGCTCTCTCTCCGGGCGGAAGCTGGTGGAACTGAACCACGCTCTAAAAATGGCCTTGGATATTCCATAGGGACTGCAGACCGGAAATCTCTTCCCTACAACGATGCGGCGCGTTCTGCTAATCGTGATTCGCGGGCGAGGGCGCCCGCGCCACACAAATCAGTCGTAATACTCCAACCCCAAGTGTGTGATCAGCTCTTCTCCGCGCAAATGCCGCAACGTGTTTTTCAGCTTCATCAGTTGAATGAACAGATCATGTTCTGGATAGAGTCCCGGCGCGGTCATGGGAGACTTAAAGTAAAAGCTCAACCATTCCTGGATGCCAATGTCCTTCAATTCAGAAGTCCGCTGTGCCAGGTCGAGGAACAGAACCAAATCCAGGACAATGGGTGCCGCCAGAATCGAATCACGGCAGAGAAAATCCACTTTGATCTGCATGGGATAGCCGAGCCATCCAAAGATATCGATATTGTCCCACCCTTCTTTGTTATCACCGCGTGGCGGATAATAGTTAATGCGGACCTTGTGAAAAATATTGCCGTACAACTCGGGATAAAGTCTTGGCTGCAAAATGTGTTCCAGCACGCCAAGTTTCGACTCTTCTTTGGTCTTGAAAGACCCCGGGTCGTCCAGCACCTCGCCGTCGCGATTGCCCAAAATGTTCGTCGAATACCAGCCGCTGAGTCCCAGCAGCCGCGCTTTGAATCCGGGCGCCAGAATTGTCTTAATCAGTGTTTGCCCGGTTTTGAAATCTTTCCCGCAGATGGGTGCCTCGTTGCGCCGCGAAAGTTCGTGCATCGCAGGAACATCTACTGTGAGGTTCGGCGCGCCGTTGCCAAAAGGCACTCCTTCGCTCAGCGAAGCGTAGGCATAGATCATCGATGGGGCAATCGATTCGTCATTTTGCGTAAGCGCTTTTTCGAATGTCTTGACTGACTGGTGCGCCGGACCTTGACGTTGGGACCGTCGAGCCTCTTCACGTAATTGTGGTCGAAAACTGCTTTGCGCGGCTGGATGGAGCTTAGAAACGGCTTCACTTGATCGAGCAGTGCGCGTTCGAGCACGCCGGCATTGGAGGCGGCAGCGTACATGTCATCTTCAAAAATGTCCCACCCGGTAAAAACCAGATCGTTGAGTCCAGCCAGCGGTACAAATTCGTTTACTTTGGGAGCGCGGCCTTCGGTGCGCCGCCCCAGGCGAATGGTTCCCATTTGCGTGAGCGATCCGATGGGCGTAGCAAATCCTTTTCTGACTGCCTCTACCCCGGCGACAAAAGTGGTTGCTACCGCGCCCATGCCGGGGATCATGACTCCCAGCTTGCCCTTGGGCGTTTGAATCTCGCTGCCACTCTTCCGTTTGCTCTCTGTTTTGACGTTCTTATGCCCCGTCGCCATTTTTGGCTGCTTCCTTATGAGTTCTGTGGGATGTAAGACAAACGGGTATGTTCTCGTATCAGGCAGGGATTTGCAAATTGGGGTGCAGTGAACGGTTGGGGAGGGATCGCGAACGGTGCTGCACGTATGCGAAACAAGTCACCACAGAGAGCACAGAGGAACACAGAGGAATTCTTGCGTGCCGATTCTTTTTCTCTGTGGTTAAGGATTACGTGCTTCCAAATCCACAGTCTTGAGTGGCAAATCCCAGTGCGCGTCCAAAATCTCGAAGCGACGCTGTTCCTCGCGCTGGTAGGTTTCCTGATCCGAAAATAGTTGCTTCTTTAGCGCATCTTCGTCAAAGACTTCGTTAGCGACCGCCGCGTTCTTGAAAACGATGGTCACTCGATAATCCCAGCGCCCGTCTTCAGTAGTGTGGTAGCGAGGCTGATCCATCCAGACCTTGAGCATACGGCCCATCTCAACTTCTTTTTTTAGAAGCGGATAATGATTCTTCTTGAACAATCGCAGGAATTCGTCGGCGTGTCCCCACTTGGTTTTGTAGTAGTACTCAACAACGAACGGCTTTTCTGCGGCTGACTGCGCCAAAGCTCCACCGACTAACAGAATGGCCGCGAAGCACCAGCACATTCTTCTCATGAGAAACCCTCCAGTAGCTTCAAACAGGCTTATCGGCAAATAAAATCAGTTCTCAGTTAACAGTCCTCAGTTGCTTTGGTCATCCGATGCTTCCAGTGCGACCACAAGAACCAGATTACGCCTGCGACAAGAATCGCGCCGATGACGGCATCGAATTGGTGAAAATATTTCCCCAACTCGCGCCAATTCTCTCCGAGCTTCATCCCCAGCCAGGCCAGCCCTAAACACCACGGCCATGATCCCAGAAATGTATAGAGATGAAAACGTCCACGCGGCATGCGCGCGACGCCTGCCGGAAGAGCGATAAACGTCCGGATCACGGGCAGCAGGCGGGCAACGAACACGGCCAGATATCCCCAGCGCGCAAAGAAGCGATCCGCCCAGTCCAGTTCGCGGCGGCCCATCAGAATCCATCGGCCATATTTCTCCACCAACGGCCTGCCACCATAGCATCCGATCTCGTATGCCACCAGCGATCCGAGATTGCAGCCAATCGCGCCCACTGTGGCCACCCACAACAGCCGAAACGTGCCTTCATACACAAGGTATCCCGCAAACGGCATGATCAATTCGGAAG
>WNGE01001558.1_pt1 | contig 28859 bp, 24 predicted proteins | sample 5400651 | NCBI WGS metagenome assembly WNGE01 (sample SAMN13153370, study PRJNA577476) | soil metagenome | isolation source: 60 cm soil or saprolite under grassland replicate 2 | place: USA:California | collected 2016-06-15
CGGCGCAAGCCACTGGCAGGAGCAGGATTTTTGCTTCAGGCGCGGAGCCGCCGCACCCTTGAAAAATCGAAGGTTTGGCTAACACAGCGCCGGGGGCGGCGCAACACGAGCAGGACCGCGCAATTCGGCGGCAAACACAACCTTCCAGCACTAGGGTTCGATACCGCGGGAGCCATTCGCTCTCGCAGCTCACAAGAAGCTCTGCGGGTCGATGTCGATCTCGAGCCGCACCCCGCCCTTCTGCTTCGGCGCGCGGGCGAGCCACGCGCGCAGATAGTCCGAGAGAGCGAAATTGCGCGCGGATTTCGCCAGCAGCCGGAACCGGTGCCGGCCGCGGATGACCGCGATCGGCGCTTCCGCGGGCCCCAGCACGCGCACCTCATCGCTCGCCGGCGCCGCGGCGGCGAGTTTGCGCGCGAATCCTGCCGTGCTCGGGCGGTCGGGCCCGGAGACCACGAGGCCGGCGAGGCGCCCGAACGGCGGATACGAGCTGCGCTCGCGCGCGGCGATCTCGGCCGCGTAGAACGCCTCGCGGTCGGCCGCGATCAGCGCCCGCATCACCGGATGATCGGGCTGATGCGTCTGGAGCAGGCCGCGGCCGCGACCGGCCCGGCCCGCCTCGCGTCCGGCGCGGCCGACGACCTGGTGCAGCAATTGGAAGCTTTTCTCCGCCGCGCGCGGGTCGCCGGAACCGAGCCCCAGGTCGGCGTCGACGATACCGACCAGGTTGAGCTTGGGAAAATGATGACCCTTGGCGACGAGCTGGGTGCCGATGACGAGATCGACCTTGCCCTGCTCGATCTCGGCGAGTTCCTCGCGCAGGCGCTCGACGGTCGCGACGAGATCGCTCGAGAGCACGAGGATGCGCTTTTGCGGAAACAGCGCAGCGACCTCCTCCTCGAGCCGCTCGACGCCGGGCCCGCAGGCGACGAAGGAATCCTTCGCCTCGCATTTCGGGCACGCGGCGGGCCGCGGCGTCGAGAACCCGCAATGGTGGCACACCAGGCTGCGCCGAAAGCGATGATCGACCAGCCACGCATCGCAATGCGGGCATTGCAGCCGAAAGCCGCAGGCGCGGCAGAGCGTGAGCGGCGCGTAGCCGCGCCGGTTGAGGAACAGGAGCGCCTGGTCGCCACCCGCGAGCGTCGCCTGCACGGCCTCGGCGAGCCGCGGCGCAATAAAGCGTCCGCGCGGCGGGCCTTCACGGCGCAGATCGATGGCCTCGATGGCTGGCTGGTGCTGGCCGCCGAACCGCTCGGGAAGCGAGAGCCGCGCGTAGCGCCCGCGCTGCGCGTTGACCTCGGTCTCGACCGAGGGCGTCGCCGACGCCAGCACGATGGGAATTTTCGCGATATGCGCCCGCACCACCGCCATGTCGCGGGCGTGATAGCGCACGCCGTCCTCCTGCTTGTAGGCCGGGTCATGCTCCTCGTCGACGATGACGAGCCCGAGATCCGCATAGGGCAGGAACAGCGCGGATCGCGCGCCGACCACGACCTCGATCTCGCCACGGGCCGCCGCCGCCCAGGTGCGCGCCCGCACGCGCGGCGATAGGCTCGAATGCCATTCGGCCGGACGCACGCCGAAGCGCTCGACGAAGCGGTCGAGAAATTGCGCGGTGAGCGCGATCTCCGGCATCAGGACTAGAATCTGGCGGGAGCGCCGGATCGCTTCGGCGATAGCTTCGAAATAGACCGCGGTCTTGCCGGAGCCGGTCACGCCGTCAATCAGCGTCACCGAGTAGCCACCCGTCGCGACCGCGGCGCGCAGCGCGTCGGCGGCCCCGGCCTGCGCGGCACTCAGGTCCGGCGCGGCAAAGTCCGGATCGGGAGGGCGCGCGACCGGCTCGGGTGCAAGCGCCGCAGTCTCGAGCGTTCCTTCGTCGACAAGGCCGTCGATGACGCCGGGCGAGACGCCGGCTTCCTCGGCGACGTCGCGCTTGGCGCGGAGCAGACCGTCGGCAAGGACGGCCAGAACTTTGTTGCGCGCCGGGGTCATGCGCAGCGGCGCCGGGCCCGCAAGCCGCACCGCGACGCGCGGGCGCTCCGGCCCGAGCTGCTCGCCCATGCGCAACGCCATGCGCAGCACCATGCCGCGTGAGCTCAGCGTGTAGTCGGCGACCCAGTCGATGAAGGCTCGCAGCTCCGGCTTGAGCGCCGGCGCTTCGAGCTTCTCGGCCACGTCTTTCAGCCGATTGTCGAGCCCGGGCCGCGCCACGCCCTCGCCCCACACCGCGCCGGTCGCTTCGCGCGGACCGAGCGGCACGCGCACGAGATCGCCGGGGGCAAGCTCGAGCCCCGCCGGCACCCGATAGGAATAGGCCTGATCGAGCGCGACCGGCACGAGGACCTTGACAATTTGCTTGGGCATGGCCGGCCGGCGATCCGGTTAACGAAAGGTGAAGGAAAGGGGTGAGATAACTCGCGGGGTGTCAAGGCACGGCGGAGCGACACGCGCACTTACCCTCCCCTGGAGGGGAGGTCGACCGGAGTTGCAGCTATTTATGCGCAACCAACGAAGCTCGCAGGAAAATCGAAGCGTTATGCTTGCCTTCGCCCGACCGGACCTCGCCGGCGCGGTGGAGCGATGGCTCGAGCATCTCGGCGCGGAGCGCCGTTATTCGCCAAAAACGCTCGAAGCCTACGGGCGCGACGTGCGGCAATGGCTGGGGTTTCTGGCCGAACATCTCGGCAAGAAGCTCACCCTGGCGGATCTGGAACAGCTCGAGCCGCGTGACGTGCGCGCGTTCTTGGCGGCGCGTCGGGCGGCGGGCCTTACCGGGCGCTCGCTGATGCGCACGCTTGCGGGCACGCGGTCGTTCGCCCGCCATCTCGAGCGCAACGGCAAGGGTGCGGTCGGCGCGCTCTCCGCCGTGCGCTCGCCCAAACTCCCCAAGACCCTGCCGAAGCCGCTCGCGGTGAGCGCCGCCAAGCGCATCGTGGAAACCGAGCTGCGCGCCGGAGAGGATCGCGAGCCCTGGATTCTGGCGCGCGACGCCGCGGTGCTGGCCTTGCTCTACGGCTCCGGTCTGCGCATTTCCGAGGCGCTCGCGCTCGAGCGCCACGAAGTGCCGGAACCCGGCCAAGGCGACGCCATCGTGGTCACCGGCAAGGGCAATAAGACCCGCATGGTTCCGGTGTTGCAGCAGGTGCTCGGCCTCATCGCCGATTATGTCGCGATCTGCCCCTATGGGCTCGCCGCCGAAGATCCGCTCTTCGTCGGCGCCAAGGGCGGGCGGCTATCGCCCCGGATCGTGCAGCTCGCGATGGCGGGGCTGCGCGGCGCGCTAGGGCTTCCGCAGACCGCGACCCCGCACGCGCTGCGGCATTCCTTCGCCACGCACCTGCTCGCGCGGGGTGGCGATTTGCGCGCGATTCAGGAGCTGCTCGGCCACGCCTCGCTCTCGACCACGCAGATCTACACCGAGGTGGATGCCGAGCGGCTGATCGAAATCTATCGCAACGCGCATCCGCGGGCGTGAATCCGCAAACTCCCGCCCGCCGCAGCCCTCTTGCGCGCGCCGAGCGGTTCGTTACATCGTCCACCGGACCCAATCGCTGGAGACGATGGCCATGCCTGGCGCACACGAACACGTAGAGCACGCCGAGGAAGCCGAGCACATCGCCGGATCGAACAAGAAGATCGCGCTGTTGATCTCGGTCCTGGCGCTATTCCTGGCTTTCGCCGAGACGCTGGGCAAGAGCGCGCAGACCGAGGGCTTGCGCGCCAATATCGAGGCCGCGAACCTGTGGGCGTTCTACCAGGCCAAGCACATGCGCGAGACGACGCTGCGGACGGCCGCAGAGATCATGGAATTGGATCTACCGAGCACGAGCGATCCGGACGCCAAGGCAGCCAAGCAGAAACGCATCGCCGGCTGGCAGAAGACCGCGGATCGCTACCAGTCGGATCCCGAAAAGCACGAAGGTCGCAAGGAGCTGGAGGAAAAGGCCCGCGACAAGGAGAAGGAGCGCGATGTTGCCTTCGCCGAATATCATCACTACGAGATCGCCTCCGCGGCACTGCAAATCGGCATCGTGCTGGCATCGGCGTCGGTCATTACCTCGATGGTGGTGCTGGCGTGGCTCGGCGGCGCATTGGGGGTGATCGGCGTGGCGCTGATGGCGATCGGCTATTACGCGCCCAACGCCTTGCACGGGCTGCATTTCATCTGATCGCGCGCGCCGGCCCGGGCGGCGGATCTGTCGGCGGCGAGGCCACCTCGTCCGGACGCTGCACATGGCGGCGGATGCGTGCGATTCGCCGGAAGAAGCGGCCCGCGCGCTGCGGCCTCGACAGCCAGATCAGGCGGCGGATTTTTCGCATCATGGGATCCACCATCCCGTGAGCCCAATCGCGCAACGCCATCAAGGATTGGTAGAGCAGCCGGAACCACACCAGCTGCAGCAGCTTGTCGCGGCAAGCGTCGAACACGAACGCGGTCGTGCCGAGCCCGGCGAGCTTGGCGAGCAGCAGCATGCCGGCCGCGTGCACCCAATAGCCTTCGGCAACGAGCCACAGGCCGACCACTTTGATTGGAATGATCACGGCCACCGGCACCAGGAAAACGACGAGCGTTGCCGTGGGCGACAGCCGGTCGATCGAGCGAGCGAGCAGCGCCTTGAGGCGCTGCCAGGGAATCACTGCGACGATCCGGGCGACGATCGGCTCCAGGTGATCCCACAGCCACGCCTCGATCAGGAACAGGATGGCGAGGAAGATCCAGACCGGTTTGAGCCAGCGCCGCATGCGATTGGAACCTTTGTCCGTTGCAGCCTAGTCCGGCCGCCCTCAAGAGGGATCGCGAAAGCGGCGAATTCGTGCCCGCGCCTCACATATGGATCGGGCGCTTGTCGACCGCCAGTGCCGCCTCTTTCACCGCCTCGCTCAGGGTGGGATGCGCATGGCAGGTGCGCGCGATGTCTTCCGAGGAGGCGCCGAATTCCATCGCCATCGCCGCTTCCGCGATCATGTTGCCGGCGTCGGCGCCGACGATGTGCACCCCGAGCACCCGGTCGGTGCTGGCGTCGGCCAGGACCTTGACGAAACCTTCCGGGGTGAGGTTGACACGGGCGCGGCTGTTGGCGGTAAACGGGAATTTGCCGGCCCGGTAGGCGATGCCGGCCTCCTTCAGCTCCTCCTCGCTCTTACCCACGGTGGCGATCTCCGGATACGTGTAGACCACGTTGGGGATCACGTCGTAGTTCACGTGCCCGGCCTGGCCGGCGATGATTTCCGCGACTGCGACGCCCTCGTCCTCGGCCTTGTGGGCGAGCATCGGGCCGGCGATCACGTCGCCGATCGCATAAATGCCCGGGACGCTGCTGGCGAAATGCCGATCGACGACGACGCGGCCGCGATTGTCGCGTTTCACGCCGGCCGCTTCCAGACCCAGTCCTTCGGTGTAGGGCACGCGCCCGATTGCGACGAGCACCACATCGGCCTCGATCGTCTCCGCCGCACCGCCGGACACCGGCTCGATTTTCGCCCTCAGCTTCTTGCCGGAATCATCGACGGCGGTGAGCTTGGAGGAAAGCTTGAACGCGAACCCCTGACGCTCGAGGATGCGCTGAAATTGCTTGCCGACTTCGGCGTCGATGCCCGGCAGGATGCGATCGAGGAACTCGACCACCAGCACCTGGGAGCCAAGCCGCCGCCACACCGAGCCGAGCTCGAGACCGATGACGCCGGCCCCGACCACGAGCAGGCGCTGCGGCACCTTGTCGAGGCTCAGCGCCCCGGTCGAGGACACGATGCGCGTCTCGTCGATTTCGATGCCGTTGAGCCTGGCGACGTCGGACCCAGTGGCGATCACGATCGCCTTGGTCTCGATCGCCTGGGTTTTCCCCTCGATGGTCCGGACCTCGACCTGGCCGGGAGCGAGGATTTTTCCCGTTCCCTGAAAAGCGTCGATCTTGTTCTTCTTGAACAGAAACGCGACGCCTTTGACGTTGCCGTCGACGCCCTGGTCCTTGAACTGCATCATGCCGGGAAGGTCGAGCTTCGGCGCGCCGAGCTTGATTCCCATTTTTTCGAACGTGTGCCCGGCTTCTTCGAACAGCTCGGAAGCGTGCAGCAGGGCCTTCGACGGGATGCAGCCGATGTTGAGGCAGGTGCCGCCGAACGTCTCCCGCTTCTCCACCACGGCGACTTTCATGCCGAGCTGGGCGGCGCGTATGGCGCAGACATAGCCGCCGGGACCGCTGCCGATGACGACGAGATCGTATGCCATGACCTTGCTCCGCACTCGCAGATCGTCATGGTCGGGCTTGTCCCGGCCATCCACGTCTGTTCTCCGATCTCGGGTTCAAGACGTGGATGCCCGGCACAAGGCCGGGCATGACGCGAAAATCTTTCACAAGTCCAGGATCAGCCGCGCCGGATCTTCCAGGCTCTCCTTCACCCGCACCAGGAACGTCACCGCCTCGCGGCCGTCGACGATGCGATGGTCGTAGCTGAGCGCCAGATACATCATCGGCCGCAGCTTGATCTCGCCGCGGACCGCCATCGGGCGCTCCTGGATCTTGTGCATGCCGAGAATGCCGGATTGCGGCGCGTTGAGGATCGGGGTCGACATCAGCGATCCATAGATGCCGCCGTTGGAGATGGTGAAGGTGCCGCCCTGCATCTCCTCGATCTTCAGCGTGCCCTCGCGCGCCCGCCTGCCGAAATCCGCGATCGTCTTCTCGATGTCGGCGAGCGAGCGCTGGTCGGCCTCGCGCAGCACGGGAACGACGAGCCCCTTCTCGGTCCCGACCGCAACCCCGACGTGATAATAGTTCTTGTAGATGACATCGGTGCCGTCGATCTCGGCGTTGACCGCGGGAAGCTCTTTGAGCGCCTGAATCGAGGCGCGCACGAAGAAGCCCATGAACCCGAGCTTCACCCCGTGCTTCTTCTCGAACAGCTCCTTGTACTGATTGCGCAGCGCCATGACGCTTCCCATGTCGACCTCGTTGAAGGTCGTGAGCATGGCGGCGGTGTTCTGCGCGTCCTTGAGCCGGCGCGCGATCGTCTGCCGCAGCTTGGTCATGCGCACGCGCTCCTCGCGCGCGGCATCATCTGACGGCGAAGGCGCACGCATCTGGATCGCCGCTGCCGGCTGCGCGACCGGCGTGGGCGCCGCCGCGGCGCGCTCGATCGCCGCGATCATGTCGCCCTTGGTGACGCGTCCGTCCCTGCCCGTCCCGGACACGTGGGCGGCGTCGATGCCGCTCTCCTCGGCGATTTTACGCACGGAAGGCGCCAGCACATCCGCGGCGGCGGGTCGCGGCGCGGCCGGCTTGGGTTGCGGCGGCGGCTGGGGCGCTGCCTTCGGGGCCGCGGGCGCGGCTTTGGCGGGCGCCGGGGCAGCCTTGGCGGGCGCGCCGCCTTCCTGAATCTGTCCGAGCAAGGCGCCCGGCGCGACGGTCTCGCCATCCTTGGCCAGAATCTCGGCGAGCACACCCGATGCCGGAGCAGGCACCTCGACCGTGACCTTGTCGGTCTCGAGCTCGACCACCGGCTCGTCGGCAGCAACCGCCTCGCCGGGCTGCTTGAACCAGCGGCCGATAGTGGCCTCGGTGACCGATTCGCCCAACGTCGGAACCCGGATTTCTGTCGTCATGATCATCTCGCGGTTACGGCAGCATCGGTTGATGGCTGCCGAATCATCTCACTCGCGCCGGCAGATGACCGCACTCAGCCCAGCGCATCGTCGAGCAGGCTTCGAAGCTGAGCCTGGTGCTTGGACATCACCCCCGTCGCGGTCGCGGCGGAGGCCGGACGGCCGGCATAGCGCAAGCGGCGGTGCGTGGCGCCGATCTGGTTGAGCACCCATTGCAGGAACACGTCGACGAAGAACCAGGCGCCCATGTTGCGCGGCTCTTCCTGGCACCACACCATCTCGGCCGTCTTGAACCTGGAGAGTTCCTGGACCAGTGCCTTGGTCGGGAACGGATAGAGCTGCTCGACGCGGAGCAGGTAGACGTCGTCGATGCCGCGCTTTTCGCGCTCCTCGTAGAGGTCGAAATAGACCTTGCCGGTGCACAGGACCACGCGCCGGATCTTCTTGTCGGGCACGAGCTTGATCTTCTCGTCGGACAGGAGTTGCGCATCGTCCCACAGCAGGCGGTGGAAGCTCGTGTCCGGGCCCATCTCCTCGAGCCGGGAGACCGCGCGCTTGTGCCGGAGCAGCGACTTGGGCGTCATCAGGATCAGCGGCTTGCGGATCTCGCGTCTGAGCTGGCGCCGCAGGATGTGGAAATAATTGGCCGGCGTCGTGCAATAGGCGATCTGCATATTGTCCTCGGCGCACATCTGCAGGAAGCGCTCGAGCCGCGCCGAGGAGTGCTCGGGTCCCTGGCCTTCGTAGCCGTGCGGCAGCAGGCAGACGAGCGCCGACATGCGCAGCCATTTGCGCTCGCCCGAGGAGATGAACTGATCGAACAGCACCTGCGCGCCGTTGGCGAAATCGCCGAATTGCGCTTCCCACAGCGTGAGCGTGTTCGGCTCGGCGAGCGAGTAGCCGTACTCGAAGCCGAGCACCGCCTCCTCGGAGAGCATGGAATTGTGCACTTCGTAGCGGGCCTGCTGCTCGCGGAGGTGGTTGAACGGGAAGTAGCGGTCCTCCGTCTCCTGATCGATCAGGACCGAGTGGCGCTGGGAGAACGTGCCGCGCTCGCTGTCCTGGCCAGATAGCCGCACCGAACGGCCATCGAGCAGCAGCGAACAGAACGCCAGTGCCTCGCCGGTCGCCCAATCGATCCCGGTCCCGGTCTCGATGCTCTTGCGGCGGTGGTCGAGGAAGCGCTGGATCGTGCGGTGCACCTTGAAGTCCGCCGGCACCGCGGTGATCTTCCGGCCGATCTCCCGGAGCGTCTCGGTCGCCACCCCGGTGTTGCCGCGGCGGGCATCCTCGACGTCGCCGCCGGTCTTCAGTCCCGCCCAGCGGCCGTCGAGCCAATCCGCCTTGTTGGCGCGATAGCCGCCGCTCGCCTCGTATTCGGCATCGAGCCGGGCGCGCCAGTCGGCCTTGATTTTCTCGACCTCGCCTTCGGTGACGATTTCCTCGGCGATCAGCTTCTTCGAATAAATTTCCAGCGTCGACGGATGCGCGCGGATCTTCTTGTACATCAGCGGCTGGGTGAACATGGGCTCGTCGCCCTCGTTGTGTCCGTAGCGCCGGTAGCAGAACATGTCGAGGACGACCGGCTTGTGGAATTTCTGCCGGTACTCGATCGCCACCTTGGCGGCGAACACCACCGCCTCCGGGTCGTCGCCGTTCACGTGAAAGATCGGCGCCGCGATCATCTTGGCGACGTCGGAGGGATACGGCGAGGATCGGCTGTAGCGCGGATAGGTGGTGAACCCGATCTGGTTGTTGATGATGACATGCAGCGAGCCGCCGGTTCTATAGCCGCGCAGATCGGAGAGGCCGAAGCATTCGGCGACCACGCCCTGGCCGGCGAATGCCGCGTCGCCGTGGATCAAGAGCGGCAACACCGAGATGCGCTCGATATGATCGTCGTGCTGCTCCTGCTTGGCGCGGACCTTCCCCAGCACCACGGGGTCTACGATCTCGAGGTGCGAGGGATTGGCGGTCAGCGACAGATGCACGCGGTTGCCGTCGAACTCGCGATCCGAGGAGGCGCCGAGGTGATATTTGACGTCGCCGGAGCCTTCGACCTCGTCGGGGGTCCACGACCCGCCCTTGAATTCGTGAAAGATCGCCCGGTGCGGCTTGCCCATGACCTGAGCCAGGACGTTGAGCCGACCGCGGTGCGCCATGCCGAGCACGATCTCCTCGACCCCGAGCGCACCGCCGCGCTTGATGATCTGCTCGAGCGCCGGCACGACCGATTCCGCCCCATCGATGCCGAAGCGCTTGGTCCCCGTATATTTGACGTCGAGGAATTTCTCGAAGCCTTCCGCCTCGACCAGCTTGTTGAGGATGGCGCGCTTGCCTTCGCGCGTGAAGGTGATCTCCTTGTCGGGTCCCTCGATGCGTTCCTGAATCCAGGCCTTCTGCGCCGGGTCGGCGATGTGCATGAATTCGACGCCGAGCGTCTGGCAATAGGTCCGCTGCAGAATGGCGACGATTTCGCGCAAGCTGGCGAAATCCAGCCCCAGCACGTGGTCGATGAAGATCCTGCGGTCGTAATCGGCCTCGGTGAACCCGTACGAGCGCGGGTCGAGCTCCTCGGTATCCTTCGGCGGCTCGAGCCCGAGCGGATCGAGATTGGCGTGATAATGCCCGCGGATCCGGTAGGCGCGGATCAGCATCAAGGCCCGCACCGAATCCCGGGTGGCGCGCTGGACCTGCGCTTCGGTGAGCTCCGCGCCCGCGGCCTGCGCGCGTGCCTTGATCTTGTCCGAGACCGCCTTGTCGGTCTCGAGCCAATAGCCGTCGAGTGCCGAGACCAACTCGTCGCGCGCCGGAATCGGCCAATTCGGTCGCTTCCAGGAAGGACCGTGGGCGCTCTTGAGAACCTCGGCCGATCCATCGCGCAGGCTCTCGAAGAACGCCCTCCACTCGCCGTCGATCGCAGCCGGATCGTTCTCATAGCGGGCATAGAGATCTTCGATATAGGCGGCGTTGCCGCCGTACAGGAACGAGGTGCGAGCGAATGCAGCGTTGGCGTCCTGGCGAGACATGTGGCGGATTCCCATCCTGGGCGCCGCGAGCTCTATGCCGCGGCCCATCCCGATTGCCGGCCGGGGTCCGGCGATGCCCCTTTTACTATGGATGTTGTCGTTGGGATCGGAAAAAGTTGCAAGCGGTGAATCAGGCTTTCAGTAGTTCGATGAGCGTCTTGCCGATTCGCGCGGGCGACGGCGAGACGCGAATGCCGGCGCCCTGCATCGCCTCGATCTTCGATTCCGCGTCGCCCGTGCCCCCGGAGATGATGGCTCCGGCATGGCCCATGCGGCGCCCGGGTGGAGCGGTTCGTCCGGCGATGAAGCCGATCACCGGCTTGCGGCGACCGCGCTTGGCCGCGTCGCGGATGAAGTGGGCGGCCTCCTCCTCGGCGGTGCCGCCGATCTCGCCGATGAGCACGATCGCCTCGGTCTCGGCGTCGCCCAGCAGCAGCTCCAGCACGTCGATGAATTCCAGGCCCTTGACCGGATCGCCGCCGATGCCGATCGCGGTGGTCTGGCCCAATCCCTCGCGGGTGGTCTGATAGACGGCCTCGTAGGTCAGCGTGCCCGAGCGCGACACGATGCCGACCTTTCCGCGACTGAAGATTTTCCCGGGCATGATGCCGATCTTGCATTCTCCCGCGGTCATGATTCCCGGGCAATTCGGTCCGATCAGCCGCGATTTCGATCCCTGCAGAGCCCGCTTCACCTTCACCATGTCGAGCACCGGGATGCCTTCGGTGATGCACACGATCAGCGGGATCTCGGCGTCGATCGCCTCGCAGATCGCGTCCGCGGCGCCGGGCGGCGGGACGTAGATGACGCTGGCATCGCAGTCGGTCTCCCGGCGGGCTTCGGTGACGGTGTCGAACACCGGCAGGCCGAGGTGGATGGAGCCGCCCTTGCCAGGTGCGGTGCCGCCGACCATCCGGGTGCCATAGGCGATTGCCTGTTCGGAATGGAACGTGCCGTTGCGCCCGGTAAATCCCTGGCACAGCACCCGGGTGTTCTTGTCGACCAGCACCGGCATCAGCGGCCTTCCTTCACGGCCGCGACGATCTTCTGCGCGGCGTCATCGAGATCGTCCGCCGGAATGACGTTGAGGCCGGAGTCGGCGATGACGTTCTTTCCGATTTCGACGTTGGTGCCTTCGAGCCGCACCACCAGCGGCACTTTCAGGCCGACCTCCTTGACGGCGGCGATCACGCCTTCCGCGATGATGTCGCAGCGCATGATGCCGCCGAAGATGTTGACCAGAATGCCCTTCACCTTCGGATCGGCGGTGATGATCTTGAACGCGGCGCTTACTCTTTCCTTGGAGGCCCCGCCGCCGACGTCGAGGAAATTCGCGGGCGCGCCGCCGTAGAGCTTGATGATATCCATCGTCGCCATGGCAAGGCCGGCGCCGTTGACCATGCAGCCGATCGAGCCGTCGAGCGCGATGTAATTGAGGTCGTGCCGGGAGGCGGCGATCTCCTTCTCGTCTTCTTCGCCCAAGTCGCGCAGCGCCGAGATATCGGGGTGGCGGTAGAGCGCGTTGTCGTCGAAACCGATCTTGGCGTCGAGGCAGATGAGCGTCCCGGACTTGGTCAGCACCAGCGGATTGATCTCGAGCAGGCTCATGTCCTTGGCCAGGAAGGCCGCATAGAGCTGGGCCAGAATGCGCCCGGCCTGCGCAGCGGCTTCGTTTCTCAGCCCGAGCGCCCCGACGACTTGGCGGCCATGGTGCGGGAGGATTCCCATGATCGGATCGACCGCGAAGGTGACGATCTTGTCGGGATGTGTGCGCGCGACTTCCTCGATCTCCACGCCGCCTTCGGTCGAGACCACGACGGCGACGCGGCCGCTGGCGCGATCGACCACGGCCGAGAGATAGTATTCGCGATCGATCGCCGAGCCTTCCTCGACGTAGAGGCGGCTCACGAGCTTGCCCTCCGGCCCGGTCTGCTCGGTGATGAGCGTCGAGCCCAGGAGCCGCTCCGCTTCCGAGCGCACCGCGTCGAGCGATTTGACGACCTTCACGCCGCCGGCCTTGCCGCGGCCGCCGGCGTGGATCTGCGCCTTGACCACCCACACCGGGCCGCCGAGCTTTTCCGCAGCCAACACCGCCTCCCCGGCCGTGAATGCCGGAATGCCGCGCGGGACCGGCACGCCGAATTCGTGCAACACCGCTTTGGCCTGATATTCGTGAATATCCATGAAATCCGGAACTCCGATCGGTACGGCAGGTTCAGCTCATTTGCCGAGATCCGGAGCGATCTTCTTGCAGGCGTCGACCAGGCTCTGCACCGCGGTGACCGAGCGATCGAACATCTCACGTTCCGCGCCGCCGAGCTCGATTTCGACGACGCGCTCGACGCCCTTGGCGCCGATCACGACCGGAACTCCGACGTAAAATCCGCGCACGCCATATTCGCCGTTGAGGAACGCGGCGCACGGCAGCACCCGCTTGCGATCGCGCAAATAGCTCTCCGCCATGGCGATGGCGGACGACGCCGGCGCATAGAACGCCGAGCCGGTCTTGAGCAGATTGACGATCTCCGCGCCGCCGTCGCGGGTCCGCTGCACGACAGCATCGATCCGGGTCTGCGAGGTCCAGCCCATGCGGATGAGATCCGGAATGGGAATGCCGGCGACGCTGGAATAGCGCACCAGCGGCACCATGGTGTCGCCGTGGCCGCCGAGCACGAACGCAGTCACATCCTCCACCGACACGTTGAACTCGTCAGCCAGGAAATAGCGGAACCGCGCGGAATCCAGCACGCCCGCCATGCCGACGACCATGTTCTTCGGCAGCCCGCAGCTCTTCTGCAGCACCCAGACCATGGCATCGAGCGGATTGGTGATGCAGATGACGAAGGCGTTGGGCGCGTATTTCTTGATGCCGGCGCCGACCTGCTCCATCACCTTGATGTTGATCCCCAGGAGATCGTCACGGCTCATTCCCGGTTTGCGCGGCACGCCGGCGGTGACGATGCACACGTCCGCGCCTTCGATGGCATCGTAGGACTGGGCTCCGGCAAACCGCGCGTCGAAGCCTTCGATCGGCGAGGATTCGACCAGATCGAGCGCCTTGCCCTGGGGAATGCCTTCGATCACGTCGAACAAAACCACGTCGCCGAGCGCCTTGAGCCCGATCAGATGTGCCAGCGTGCCGCCGATCTGGCCGGCACCGATCAATGCGATCCTGTTTCGCGCCATATCGAAAATCCCGGGATGCTATGGCCTTGCAACTTGCTTCGGCAGGACGGCGCCGCAGGAGCCGGGTTGCCGACTGAAATGCGGCGGCGGCTGGTCGAGACGGCCGAACGGCCCGTGCCGGGTGATTAGCCGGTTCAAGCCGGCCGTTCAAGTCGACCGCAGCCGTTCAGGTCTCGACGATGCCCTCGGGCTCGCGCCGCCGCCGTCCGTGCGGCAGTGCCAGGTACGATCGCGAGCGCATCTCGATCAGTCGCGATGCGGTGCGAGCGAATTCCCGGGCCTCGAAGCCGGTGCTTGCCGAATACAGCACCTCGGGCTCGGCCTGCGCCGATGCCACGAGCTTGACGGCTCGGTCGTACAGCGTGTCGATGAGCGTGATGAAACGCTTGGCTTCGTTTCTGCGCTCGTAGTTCATGACCGGAATGCGGTCGAGCAGGATGGTGTGAAACTCGTGGGCGAGCTTGAGATAATCCGCGGCGCCGAGCGCATTGCCGCATAATTCCGGAAACGACAGCCATGCGGCGCCCCTGGCGGCTTTTGGCACGCGCAGGATGTGCCCATGAACGGCGAATTCCTGCGGGCCCGCCGGCTCGGAGCCGGTCAGCTGCCGCCAGGTCGCCGCGAGCGCCGCGTCGGCGGCCGCGCCCGCCGGGACGTGCCAGACCGGAGCGCTCGCCAGCTTCTCCAGCCGGAAATCGGTGCGGGCATCGAGACGAACCACGTCCATATGCCGCTCGATCACCGCCACGAACGGCAGGAACAGCGCGCGATTGAGACCCTCGCGATAGAGCTCGTCGGGCGGCACATTGGAAGTGGCGACCACGATCACTCCGTGCTCGAACAGCTCCGTGAACAGGCGGCCGAGGATCATCGCATCGGCGATATCCGTGACGTTGAGCTCGTCGAAGCACAGCAGGCCCGCTTGCTCGGCGAGCGCCGCCGCGACCGGGGGGATCGGATCCTCGCCCTTGACCTCGCCTCGCTTGCGCCGCTGGCGCCATGCGTGAATGCGGGTGTGCACGTCGATCATGAACTCGTGGAAATGCGCGCGGCGCTTGCGCCCGATCGCAGCCGAGGCGAAGAACAGGTCCATCAGCATGGTCTTGCCGCGACCGACTCCGCCGTGGACGTAGAGGCCTTTGACCGGTCCGCCGTTGCGCGCACGGCGGCCGAACAGCCAGCCGAGCGCCGAGGATTTTTGCGCGAGCCGATGCTGCTCGAGCCGCGCTTCGAGCGCGCCGAGCTTGGAGACCACGCTTTCCTGGCCGGGATCGCGCTCGATCTCGCCTGCTGCCAAGAGCGCGCGATAACGCTCGCCGACTGTGCCGATCATGAGGAGATCCAGTGCGGGGAGGATGAGGCTGGAGCGGCAGGCATAGCCGGGGCCCACAGCATCGGACAAGCGGCTATCTTTTGCTCAGGCGTGGCGCTTTTTTCGGCGCCGGGGCATCAAAGTCATGGCAGGCATGCGTTTCTGCCAGAAAATCAGCTGGCGATGCCCATCACCATCCTGTGATGCCCTTGTCACGCTTTTGCTGCATCGCAATATTAGCTCTGCGGCGGCGATTCGACGGTTTCGGTCGCTGGTCTAGGAAGAGGAAGTCCGGAGGGTCTTGCAGACGTCCAACGTCAGGAGACCCGAATGCATGAACATCTGATCGACGGCGGCACGGTCCGCAAACTGTGGATCGGCGAAACGCCGCTGTATCGCCAACATCTGCTGCGTCTCGATGCCGAGAGCCGGCGCAACCGGTTCGGCGGCGCGGTCTCCGATGAGTTCATCTCCACGTACTCGGAGCCTTCCAGGCTGAGCGAGGCGGTGATCCACGGGTTCTTCGTGGACGGCGTGCTGCGCGGCGCGGCCGAGCTGCGTCCGCTCGCGACCGGCAACGAGGCCGAGGCGGCGTTCAGTATCGAGAAGCCATGGCAGAGCCACGGGGTGGGGACGGCCCTGCTCGAGCGCACGCTGCTCGCCGCGCGCAACCGCCAGATCAAATTGCTGCACATGACGTGTCTCGCCGAGAACCGGCGCATGCAGCAGCTCGCGCTGAAATTCGACGCGGAGCTCACGTTCGATTTCGGCAGCGTCGTCGGCGAGGTCGAGGCTCCGCATCCCACCCCGATGTCGATCATGCGCGAGCTCATGGCCGACAGCACCGGGGTCGCGACCGCCATGCTCGACGTGCAGTCGCGCCTGCTCAAGCCGGCCTGATCCCTCCCCGACGGGGAGGGTGGCGAGACGCGAGAGCGTCGAGCCGGGTGGGGTCGCCCCACCCGCCGGGCTGCGCCCGGCGACCTCCCCTCCCGGGGAGGTGGACCTCACAGCTGGCGTTCCACCATCATCATCTTGATCTCGGCGATGGCTTTCGCCGGGTTGAGGCCCTTGGGGCAGGCCTTCGAGCAGTTGAGAATCGTGTGGCAGCGGTAGAGCCGGAACGGATCCTCGAGCTCATCGAGCCGCTCGCCGGTCGCCTCGTCGCGGCTGTCGACCAGCCAGCGGCGCGCCTGGAGCAGCACGGCGGGCCCGAGATAGCGATCGCCGTTCCACCAATAGCTCGGGCAGCTCGTGGTGCAGCAGGCGCACAGGATGCACTCGTAGAGCCCGTCGAGCTTGGCGCGGTCTTCGTGCGTCTGCCGCCATTCCTTTTCGGGCGCGGCGGTGTCGGTCTTCAGCCACGGCTCGATCGAGGCATATTGCGCGTAGAACACCGTGAGATCCGGCACCAGGTCCTTGACCACGGGCATGTGGGGCAGCGGATAGACGCGCACCGTGCCCTTGATCTCGTCCATGCCGCGGGTGCAGGCGAGCCCGTTGGTGCCGTCGATATTCATCGAGCAGCTGCCGCACACGCCCTCGCGGCACGACCTGCGGAAGGTGAGCGTCGGATCGATCTTGTTCTTGATCCAGATCAGCGCGTCGAGCACCATCGGCCCGCAGTCCTCGACGTCGACGAAATAGGTATCGATGCGGGGATTCTTGCCGTCCTCGGGGTTGTAGCGATAGATCCGATATTCTCGCTCCTCGCGCGCGCCGGCGGCATGCGGCCAGGTCTTGCCCTCGGTCGGCCTCGAGTTCTTCGGCAGCGCGATCTCGACCATCTTCAGTACACTCGCTTCCTCGGTTCGATATAGGCGACGTCGTTGGTCAGGGTGTAGGCGTGGACCGGGCGATAGTCGATTCGCACGTTGGCCTTCTCGTCGAGCCAGGCCAGGGTGTGCTTCATCCAGTTCTTGTCGTCGCGCTCGGGAAAATCCTCGCGCGCGTGCGCCCCGCGGCTTTCCGTGCGATTGAGCGCGGAATCCATCGTCACGACCGCCTGCGCGATCAGATTGTCGAACTCGAGCGTCTCGATCAGATCCGAGTTCCAGATCAGCGACCGGTCGGTGACCTTCACGTCGGAGACCGCGCCGTGGACGTCGTGGATGAGCTTGTGGCCTTCCTCGAGAACGTGGCCGGTCCGGAATACCGCGCAATTGGTCTGCATCACCCTCTGCATGCGCAACCGCAGCTCCGCGGTTGGGGCCGAGCCCGCGGCATGGCGGAAGCGGTCGAGCCGCGAGAGCGGCCGTTCCGCGGAATCCTTCGGCAGCTCCGGCTGGCCTTCGCCCGGCGTGATCGTCTCGGCGCAACGCTCCGCCGCCGCGCGGCCGAACACCACGAGATCGATCAGCGAATTCGATCCGAGCCGGTTGGCGCCGTGGACCGAGACGCAAGCCGCCTCGCCGAGCGCCATCAGGCCCGGCACCACCGCGTCCACGCTGCCGTTCTTCTTGGTCAGCACTTCGCCGTGATGATTGGTCGGGATGCCGCCCATGTTGTAGTGCGCCGTCGGCAGCACCGGGATCGGCTCCTTGGCCATGTCCACGCCGGCGAAGATCCGCGCCAAGTCCGCGATCCCCGGCAATCTTTCGTGCAGGACCGCCGGGTCCAGATGATCGAGGTGAAGATAGATGTGGTCCTTGTGCTTGCCCACGCCGCGACCCTCGCGGATCTCGATCGTCATCGACCGCGATACGACGTCCCGCGACGCCAGATCCTTGGCCGAGGGCGCATAGCGCTCCATGAACCGCTCGCCCTCGGAATTGACCAGATAGCCGCCCTCGCCGCGGGCGCCTTCGGTGATCAGGCAGCCCGCGCCGTAGATGCCGGTCGGGTGGAACTGCACGAACTCCATGTCCTGCAGCGGCAGGCCGGCGCGCAGCACCATGCCGTTGCCGTCGCCGGTGCAGATGTGGGCGGACGTGCACGAGAAATACGTGCGGCCGTAGCCGCCGGTGGCCAGAATCGTGGTTCGCGCCCGGAACCGATGCACGGTGCCGTCGTCGAGCTTCAGCGCCACTACGCCGCGGCAGCGGCCCTCGTCGTCCACGATGAGATCGATGGCGAAATATTCGATGAAGAACTCCGCGGCCTGGCGCACCGCCTGGCCGTAGAGCGTGTGCAGCATGGCGTGGCCGGTGCGGTCGGCCGCCGCGCAGGTGCGCTGCGCCGTGCCCTTGCCGAAATGCGTGGTCATGCCGCCGAACGGGCGCTGGTAGATGCGGCCGTCCTCGGTGCGCGAGAACGGCACGCCCCAGTGCTCGAGCTCGTAGACCGCGGCGGGCGCGTTGCGGCACAGGTATTCGATCGCGTCCTGGTCGCCGAGCCAGTCCGAGCCCTTGACGGTGTCGTACATGTGCCAGCGCCAGTCGTCCTCGCCCATGTTGCCGAGCGCAGCCGAGATGCCGCCCTGGGCGGCGACCGTATGCGAGCGGGTGGGGAACACCTTGGTGATGCAGGCGGTATGCAGGCCCGCCCGGCTGCAGCCCACCACGGCGCGCAACCCGGCGCCGCCGGCCCCCACCACGACCACGTCGTAGGTATGGTCCTCGATCGGGTAAGCGCGCCCGTTCACCATGGGCGCGGCGCCATCGGAACCGGCATTGGCCATCGACTCACACTCCGAACGAGATCTTCAGGATCGCAAAGACCGACGCCAGCCCGATCGCGATCGAGAAGAAGGTGTTCGCGATCAGGAGAACGAGCCTCGAAAGTTCGCCGTGCGCGTAATCCTCGATGATCTCCTGCATGCCGATCTGCATGTGGTAGGCGATGGTCAGGATGAACAGCAGCAGCAGGACGGCGATCCAGGCCGAGCCGAGGATCTGCACGGCGGCGGCGTGATTGCGGCCGATCAGGGAGACTACGAGCACGACGAAGAAGATCGACAGCGGCACGCTCGCCACCGAGGTGAGGCGCTGATGCCAGAACTGCTTGGTGCCCGACTTTGCCGAGCCCAGTCCGCGGACGTGCCCGAGCGGCGTGCGCAAGCTCATGCGAAAACCTCCATCATCGCCCGCCCGCTCCCCCGACGATGAGCACGCCGGCGATCCACAGCACCATGGTCAGGCTGATCGAGCCGAACAGGCTCGCGCGGGCGAGCCATTCGCGCTCGGCGGGGCCGAGGCCCCGGCCGGTGTCCCAGATCAAGTGACGCACGCCGCCCAGCATGTGGTGGATCAGCGCCCAGGTGTAGCCGAACAGGACGAGCCGCCCGATGATGGTGCCCATGAACCATTGCACCGTCGCATAATAGTTCGGCCCCGAAGCTGCCGCGATCAGCCACCAGACGACCAAAAGCGTGCCGAAATACAGCGCCGCGCCGGTCACCCGGTGGGCGATCGACATCAGCATGGTCAGCATCGGCCGGTAGATCTGCAGGTGAGGCGAGAGGGGCCGCGTTCGAGTCTCGGCCATTGGTCATCCTCCCATTCGCATGTCGCGCCCCGGACGCTTTGGTAGCGAATGTGCGTCGCGGCCGCAATGCGGCATCCGGAATGCGCAGCCCGCGCGCTCCGTGGCTGTCGCAGGATCCCCGCAGCGCGCACAGCGATCGGCCGCAATCATGGCCGGCCCACGCGGATGCGCTTTGACTTCGCCGTTGGCGAAACATATCTCTGAAAACTGCGAGCGCAATGCGTATCTGGCATAGCCTGCCTTCGCCAAACAGGAAGGGTCCCATGCGCTTCGACCTCGTCGACCTCAACCTGTTCCGCCACATTGTCGAGGCCGGGAGCATCACCCAGGGCGCCGAGCGCGCGCATCTGGCGCTTGCCGCTGCCAGCACGCGCGTCCGCCACATGGAGCGGGCGCTCGGGGCGGCGCTGCTGGTGCGGGGCCGGCAGGGAGTGGCGCCGACCCAGGCCGGGCGCACGCTGCTCCAGCATGCGCGCAGCATCCTGCGCCAGGCCGAGCGTCTGCACGAAGACCTCGGCGCCTACGCGGGCGGCTTCGCCGGCCAGATCCGGGTGTTCTCGAACACCAATGCGCTCACCGAATTTCTGCCCGAAGCGCTGAGCTCGTTTCTCTCCGCGCATCCGCACGTGAGCGTCGACCTGGAGGAGCGGCTGAGCGACGAGATCGTCGGCCTGATCGCCGAGGGCGTCGGCGACGTCGGCATCGTCGCCGGCACGGTGGAAGCCGGGACGCTGGAAACGTTTCCGTTCCGCCGCGACCGGTTCGTGCTGGTGGTCGCCCGCGATCACCCGCTCGCCAAGCGGACCAAGATCGGCTTTGCCCGGGTGCTCGAGCATGATTTCGTCGGGCTGGAGCGGGGAAGCGCGCTGCAGCGCTTCCTCGCCGCGAAGGCGGCGCGCATCGGACGCGTGCTGCGGCTGCGCGTGCAGTTGCGCAGTTTCGACGCGGTATGCCGGCTGGTGGCCTGCAACGTCGGCATCGGCATCGTGCCGCAGACCACGGCCCGCCGCGCCGCCAAGATGCTGCCGGTCGCGACCGTGGCGCTCACCGATGCTTGGGCCCCGCGCGAGCTGACGATCTGCGTCCGCAACTTCGCCGAGCTGCCGCCCTTTGCGCGCCAGTTCGTCGAGCACCTGCGCGCGGGAGCGTGAGGCTGCGAATATTTCGAAGCAATCGCCGCCCCGGGATCCGGTTCGGAATCGACCGGAGCCGTAAAATTCCAAAAAATTCCGGCGGTGGAAGAATCGGCTACCGGCGATTGCGTGCGAATCACCGCTAAACAGTCCCCGGGGCTGGGACCAACGCATGTAATTTTCAACCAGGAGGATCGCGTGAGCACGCAAGAATCCCACAGCATCGCCGAGCGCGCCTATCTGATTTGGGAGCAAATGGGCTGTCCCCAGGGGCAGGCGCTCGAACATTGGCTTCGGGCCGAGGCCGAACTCACCGCCGGGCCGCGGGCCTCCATGCCGGGCTCCGATCGAGCGGCAAGGGCGCCGCGGCGTGCCCGACGCAATAAGACCTGAAGCTTCTGCCTCTGCGCCCGCGTCGAGTGCGGTGAGCGCATCGTCCGCGGGTCAATCCGCTGCGCCCGTGCGCCAGCGGGTCAATGCCGGCACGACCAGGATCAGCGCATAGGTCCACATCGCGAGCCGTGGACTGAAGAGGCTTACGGCGACCGAAATGAGCGCGATGCCGATCAGCGCCGGCAGCGTCACATTGGTCTCGCCCGCCTGGCCGGTGTCCTCCTCGGCTTGCGAAGCGCGCACCAGCCCATAAGCCGCGCCGGCGGCCAGGATCGTGTTCGCCGCGTAGAGCCAAGCCGCAGGTGCGAGGTCGACATGGCGACCCACGACCATGGTCGAGAACGGCATGCAGGTGATGAAGAACAAATGGACGAACGACCATCGCACGAACGTCTTGCCCACGTGCGCGCGCGTGCCGCCGAGCCGCGAGATGGTTCTCCAGCGCAAGCCGATCACGAGGAAGCTGATCGCATAGGCGACGAAGGGTCCCCATAGAACGTCCCGGATCGCACCGATCAGTTCCTGACTGCTGCCGGGCCGAAAATCCTGCGGGAAGCGCAGGTCGATGACCAGCAGCGTCATCGCCACGGCGAAGATGCCGTCGGTCAGCGCGTCGAGCCGAGCCTTGGCGATCATGGCGGCCTCCGCATCAGCGCGGGATCAGCACCCAGTAATCGAGATCGAGGATCACGGCGGGATCGTATTCCGCGCCGGCCTTTTGGGGAAAATCGGCGCAAGGCCGGTCCTTCGTGGCGATCGTGCGCAGCCGCAGCGCGCCGACGTCGCCGCGTCCGGGCAGCTCCGCGCGCGCCAGCACCTGGGACCACGCAAACACCGTGTCGCCGGCGAACAGCGGCGCGACATGCCGGCCGCCGTTGATCGCCGCGATGTGGAACGCATTGGCAAGCCCGTTGAAGCTCAGCGCACGAGCCAGCGACATGACGTGGCCGCCGTAGATGAGCCGGCGGCCGAAGCGGCCGTCTTTCTCGGTGAACAGGTTGAAATGCACCCGCGCCGTATTCTGATAGAGCCGGGTCGCGAGCTGGTGCTCCGCTTCCTCGACCGTCATGCCGTCCCGGTGGTCGAGCTTTTCGCCTTCTTTATAATCGCTCCAGCGCCGCGGACTGCCGGCAAGCTCGAAGTCGTAGGCGTTTTGGTCGATCGGCGGACACGCCGCGCCGAGCGCAGCCGGCTCGAGCGCCTCGGCAAGCTTCGGCACATGGTCGCCCGGGGCGGCTGCCGCCTCGTCGCGCTTTCTGACCATCACCCAGCGCACGTATTCCAGCACGCGCGCGCCGTCTTCTTGGCGCAAGCCGGTCGAGCGCACGTAGACGACGCCGGTCTTGCGGCTCGAATTTTCCTTGAGGCCGATCACTTCGGATTGGGCGCTCAGCGTATCGCCGGGATAGACCGGCCCCAGAAATCGGCACTCCGCATAACCGAGGTTCGCCACCGCATTGAGCGAGATGTCCGGAACGGTCTTGCCGAACACGATGTGAAAGACCAACAGGTCGTCGACGGGCGCTTGCCGATAGCCGATCGCGGCCGCGAACGTCGCGGAGGATTGCACCGCGAAGCGCGAGCCGTAGAGCGCGGTATAGAGCGCAACCTCGCCCGCCGTGACGGTACGCGGGGTCGCATGCCGGATTGATTGCCCGAGCGCGAAATCCTCGAAGAAATTGCCGTTCATGGCGTCCCTCGACCGACCGCTTTTCCGTGCCATCGATACCGCGCCGCTGCGGATCAAGCTATCATGGCCGTTGCGGAACGCGGGCGAAGCGCGCTGCCGCGGCCTTGAAAACAGAGCGATCGCATATCGCATGCCAAACTTTGCATGACTCGCAGGCGGATCACCACCGGCTCGCCGTTCGAGCAATTCGCCGGCTATAGCCGCGCCGTCGTCGACGGCGATTTCGTCTTCGTGTCCGGGACCACCGGGTACGATTATGCCTCGATGCGCATGCCGGATAGCGTTGAGGCGCAGACCCGCAATTGTTTCCTCACCATCGGCAACGTGCTCGCGGAGGCGGGCTTTGCGCTCGCCGACGTGGTGCGCGCGCACTACTACATCGTCGATCCGGCCGACGCCGAGCGCGTGCTGAAGATCTGCGGAGAGATGTTCGCCGAAATCCGGCCGGCCGCGACCCTGCTCGTGGTCGCTGGCCTGCTGCGTCCGGAAATGAAGGTCGAGATCGAGGTCACGGCGAGGCGGGAGAACAGTCGACAAGCAGACAACGGAATGAGTTCCTGAGCGGATAGTATCGTCTGTCCTTGGTTCCCCGTCGTCCGGTAGCTTGCCAATCCAGGCCCCGGCCGTTAGCAATCCGCGCGGTTGCGCAACGAGGTGTCGGTTTCCATGGCCAAACTCCTGCTACTTCCCGGCGACGGCATCGGCCCCGAAGTGATGGCCGAGGTCAAACGGCTCATCGCCTTCATGAACGAGAATGGGCTCGGCCGGTTCGAGACCGAGGAGGCGCTGGTCGGCGGCAGCTGCTACGACCTGTACGGCGTCGCCATCACCGAGGACACGATGGCGAAGGCGAGGACGGCCGATGCGATCCTGTTCGGCGCGGTCGGCGGACCGAAATGGGACGGCGTGCCTTACGACGTGCGCCCCGAGGCGGGGCTGCTGCGGCTGCGCAAGGAGCTCGGCCTGTTCGCCAACATCAGGCCCGCGATCTGCTATCCGGCCTTGGCGGATTCCTCGAGCCTCAAGCGCGAAGTGGTGGACGGCCTCGACATCATCATCCTGCGCGAGCTCACCGGCGGGCTGTATTTCGGCGAGCCCAAGACCATCACCGATCTCGGCAACGGCCAGAAACGCGCGATCGACACCCAGGTCTACGACACCTACGAGATCGAGCGCATCGCGCGGGTCGGCTTCGAGCTCGCGCGCAAGCGCCGCAACAAGCTGACCTCCACGGAAAAACGCAACGTGATGAAATCCGGCGTGCTGTGGCACGAGGTCGTCGCCGATCTGCACAAGCGCGAATATGCCGACGTCAAGCTCGAGCATCAGCTCGCCGACGCCTGCGGCATGCAGCTGGTGCGCTGGCCCAAGCAGTTCGACGTGATCGTCTGCGACAATCTGTTCGGCGATATGCTCTCCGACGTCGCCGCGATGCTCACCGGCTCGCTCGGCATGCTGCCGTCGGCCTCGCTGGGCGAGGTCGATGTCAAGACCAAGAAGCGCAGCGGGCTCTATGAGCCGGTCCACGGCTCCGCGCCGGATATTTCCGGCACGGGCGTCGCCAATCCGATCGCCATGGTGGCTTCGTTCGCGATGGCGCTGCGCTATTCGCTGGGCATGGCCAAAGCGGCGGATCTCGTCGATCAGGCGATCGCCGCCGCGCTCGCCAAGGGCTTGCGCACGCCGGACATCAAGTCCGAGGGTGCGACATTGGTCGGCACCGCGCAGATGGGCGAGGCGATCCTCGGCGAGATGGTGCGGCTCGCGGGCGCGGCCCGCTGAAGCTCGGCTGAGCGAGGGCTTCCGCAGCGATCATAATTGGAGGGAACGATGGCATCTGCGGTCGTACTGAGAGCGATGGGGCCGGCAGCGCTCGTTGCGGTGCTCGCCGTCTCGAGCCCCGCCGTACTGGCGCAGTCGAAGGATGCGGAGCCTGCGACCCGGGAAGCCAATGCCGCCGTTCTCAACGGCTTGCCGTTCTCGGACCGGCAGGATTTCGAAGATGCCCGGCGCGGTTTCCTGGCGGCGCTTCCGGACGGGCTGATCGCGGGCCCAGGCGCCACGCCAATCTGGGACATGAAACGCTACGGGTTTCTCGACCGCGACGAAGCTCCCACGACGGTCAACCCGAGCCTTTGGCGTCAGGCGCAGCTCAATGCGATCCACGGCTTGTTCAAGGTCGGCGAGCGCGTCTACCAGATCCGCGGTCTCGACATCGCCAATATGACGATCATCGAGGGAGAAGAGGGCATCATCGTCCTCGACACGTTGTTGACCGCCGAGGCGGCGCGAGCGGCGCTCGACCTCTATTACGGCCAGCGGCCGCGCAAGCCGGTCACGGCGGTGATCTACAGCCACAGCCACGCCGACCATTTCGGCGGCGTCAAAGGCGTGGTGAGCGAAGCCGACGTCAAGGCGGGCCGCGTCAAGATTTATGCGCCGGACGGCTTCATGGAGCATGCGGTCGCCGAGAACGTCATCGCCGGCAACGCCATGAGCCGGCGCGCCCAATACATGTACGGACCGCTGCTGCCTTCCGGCGAGAAAGGCCAGGTCGACACTGGGCTCGGTAAGAATCTCTCGCGCGGAACGCTCACCCTGCTCGGGCCGACCGATCTCATCCGCACCAACGAGACCCGCACGATCGACGGCGTCGAGATCGTTTTTCAGCTCACGCCCGGCACCGAAGCGCCGGCGGAGATGAACATGTACTTTCCGCAGTTCCGAGTGCTCGACATGGCCGAGAACGTCACCCACAACATGCACAATCTCTATACGCTGCGCGGCGCCGAGATCCGCGACGGCAATGCCTGGTCGCATTACATCGGCGAGGCGCTGCAGCTGTTCGGCCAAAGGACCGACGTGCTGATCGCGCAGCACCACTGGCCGACGTTCGGCTCGGACAAGATCGTCGCATACCTGAAGAAACAGCGCGACCTCTACAAGTTCATCAATGATCAATCCTTGCGGCTGCTCAACCAGGGACTGACGCCGGCGGAAATCGCCGAGACGTTGCGGCTGCCGGCTACACTCGCCAACGAATGGGCGCTGCGCGGCTACTACGGCACGCTCCGCCACAACGCGCGCGCCGTCTACCAGAAATACCTCGGCTGGTACGATTCCAACCCAGCGAATCTCGATCCGCTGCCGCCGGCGGCGGCCGCCCGCAAGGCGGTCGAGTACATGGGCGGCGCGCAGGCGGTGATTGCGCGCGCCCGCGAGGATTTCCGCCGCGGCGAGTATCGCTGGGTCGCGAGCGTCATGAAGGAAGTGGTGTTCGCCGATCCGGGCAATCGCGAGGCGCGCGAGCTCGCGGCCGACGCGCTCGAGCAGCTCGGCTATCAGGCCGAAGCCGGCACCTGGCGCAACGAATATCTGGTCGGCGCCTTGGAGCTGCGCAGCGGGCCGCCGAAGCTGCGGGCGCCGAGCACGCTCACTGCGGATACGCTCGCCGCGCTATCGCTCGACAATTTCTTCGACCTGCTCGGGGTGCGGCTCAACGGCCCCAGAGCCGAAGGCAAGATCATGCGGATCAATTGGGATTTCACCGATGTGGGCGAGAAATATGCGCTCAATCTCGAGAATTCGGCGCTGACCTATACGCACGGGCTGGCCGAAGACGCGCAGGCAAGCCTCACGCTCAGGCGCGCCACGCTCGATTCGATCATGCTCAAGCAGACGACGTTCGCCGAGGCGGCGACGTCCGGGCAGATCGCGGTTGCGGGCGATCCGGCCAAGCTCGTGGAGCTGCTGGGATTGTTCGACGATTTCGATCCGATGTTCGAGATCGTCGCTCCGAAGCAGTGATTTCGTGCTCGTAGTGCTCGTAGCCGGATGGAGCGAAGCGAAATCCGGGATGAACGGACACTCCCGGGTTTCGCCCCCGTCCGCGGGCGCTGCATCCGGGCTACAAGATTTCTACGGCTTTTACGGTTGCCAGCCGGGCAGCCAATACAGGTTCGGCACCGGATAGAGCAGCGGGACCTGCTGGTTGGCGATGTCGTAATGGGTCGACGGCACGAAATTCGGCGGATAGATGCCCTGATTGGCGGGCAGCGGGTGGCCGGGCAGGTATTCCTTGCCGCCGTCGAGATAGGACCGTCGCGTCACGATGATGCGCGTGACCGGCCGCTGTTTCGCGACCGCGACCCGCGTCCTTTTCTCCGGCTGCGCATCCGCGGTGCTCGTCGCCACCGCGAAAGCCAATCCGGCCGCAACGGCGCAGAAAGCGAGTTTCCAGCCCATGGTTCCCTCACGCTGATTCCGCCTGGCAACAGTCTAGCCCGGCCGCGCTCGAGCGCAACAAGGCATTCGATCGGTGCGATGGACGAACCCCTGCGAGGCGGGAAACGTTTCGTTTCCGGTCGAGTTCCCCTCTCGCGGGCTTCGCCGAGCAAGAGCGGCGTTGAATTTGCCGGCTCCCTCGCTTAAACACGCAGCGCGTCGCGTCCGCGCGGGCGGGCGATTAGCCTCCGGAGAGTGCACATGGGCTACAAGGTCGCCGTCGTCGGCGCCACCGGCAATGTGGGCCGGGAAATGCTCGACATCTTGGCCGAGCGCATGTTTCCGGCCGACGAGATCGTGGCGCTCGCCTCGCGGCGCAGCCAGGGTGTGGAGATCTCCTGCGGCGAGCGGACGCTCAAGGCCAAGGCGCTCGAGCATTTCGATTTTTCCGACGTCGACATCTGCCTGATGTCGGCGGGCTCGGCGGTGTCCAAGGAATGGTCGCCGAAGATCGCGGCCAAGGGCGCGGTGGTGATCGACAATTCCTCGTGCTGGCGCTACGACGCCGACGTTCCGCTCGTGGTCCCCGAGGTCAATGCGGACGCGGTCGCGGGTTTCCGCAAGAAGGGCATCATCGCCAATCCGAACTGCTCGACCGCCGAGCTCGTGGTGGTGCTCAAACCCCTGCACGACCGCGCGCGGATCAAGCGCGTGGTGGTCTCGACCTACCAATCGGTCTCCGGCGCGGGCCGCGAGGCCATGGACGAGCTGTTCGCGCAGACGAAGGCCGTCTACGTGACCGATCCGATCGAGCCGAAGAAATTCCCAAAGCGAATCGCCTTCAACGTGATCCCGCAGATCGACGTGTTCATGGACGACGGCTTCACCAAGGAAGAATGGAAGATGGTGGCCGAGACCAAGAAGATCCTCGATCCGAAGATCAAGCTGGTCGCGACCTGCGTGCGCGTGCCGGTGTTCATCGGCCACGCCGAGGCGGTCAGCATCGAGTTCGAAGAGCCGATCAGCGCCGACGAGGCCCGCGAGCTTTTGCGCAATGCGCCTGGCTGTCTCGTCATCGACAAGCGGGAGGCGGGCGGCTACGTCACGCCGTTCGAATCCGCCGGCGAAGACGCGACCTACATCAGCCGCGTGCGCGAGGATCCCACGATCGACAGCGGCCTGGTGCTGTGGATCGTGTCCGACAATCTGCGCAAGGGCGCCGCGCTCAACGCGGTGCAGATCGCCGAGTGCCTGATCAACCGCAAGCTGATCCAGGCCAAGCGCAAGGCGGCGTGATCCATCCAGTTGCTCTGCCGTCATTCCGGGCTCGCCCGAAGGGCCAGACCCGGAACCCATGGCCACTTGGCGCCGTCTGGAACCACAGCTTGCCCGGTGTTCATGGATTCCGGGCGCTCCGCTTCGCGGCGCCCCGGAACGACCCCGCGTTAGGCCCAAATCGCTACGGGCAGTCCGAACTCGTCGCGTCCCGGCGGGTCCGGAAACGGTCGCGCGGTACCCGCATATAATCGCCGCGCGATCGCCGCGCAGGCGAGCGCGTCGAGGAGGTCGTCGGCGCGCGCGCCTTTGGGCGGCACGGCTTCGACGCACGAGGCCGGAAGTCCGGCTTCGATCAGCAAACGGCGGCGCAAGACGAGGCCCGGGCCGTGCGGCACGCCCCTGATCTTCTTGGGCTCCTCGAGCGCGCGATTGCCGTTGAGCCGCCAGAACGCGACCTCCGGATGGACTTCGAACACGTTCGGCGCCAGCGCCGGATTTTCGCGCAGCAAAGTATCCACTTCGCGGATTTTCGGCGCGATCATGAACAACTGCTTTGAGATTTTTCGCGGCGGCTCCGAATTCA
>WNGE01003341.1_pt1 | contig 28848 bp, 39 predicted proteins | sample 5400651 | NCBI WGS metagenome assembly WNGE01 (sample SAMN13153370, study PRJNA577476) | soil metagenome | isolation source: 60 cm soil or saprolite under grassland replicate 2 | place: USA:California | collected 2016-06-15
GGCGAGTCGCTCCCGCACGTGTCCCTGCCGGCCGACGGTTCCGTGACGGAGGCCTCGGTCGTGACGCCTCGTTCCGCTTCGGTCGGCTCTGAGCCGGACCGCTCGTACGGCGCGTTCCTGGTGGAGGCCCGGTCGCTCGATCGCATCGGCAACGCACTCGACGAGATCAACGGGCTGGGGTACTCGACGTCCGCCCCGGAGAACCTGATCGCGACCGTCCAGCGGTACCTGCACGTCGTCGAGATCGTGCTCACCGCGATCGGCCTGATCGCGCTGGTCATCGCCGCCCTCGGGATCGCCAACGCGCTGTTCGCCGCGATCAGGGAACGGCGGCGGGAGATCGGGGTGCTGAAGGCCATCGGGGCCCGGGACCGGGACATCCGCCGGGTCTTCCTGACCGAGGCCGTCCTGGTCGGGCTGGTCGGCGGCATCCTCGGGACGCTGGCCGGCCGAGCGATCGCGGGCGTGGTCTCCGCAGCGGTGAACTCCTACCTGATCGGCCAGGGATTCCTCGGCGTGCGGCTCGTGGCTCCCGCCGGGATCCTCGCGGCGGCGGTGGGCGGATCCGTTGCCGTGGCCCTGGCGGCGGGGGTAATCCCGGCGACGCGGGCGGCCCGCCTGCCGGCCCGCTTGGCGATGGGAGAGGAATGAGGACGTCCGCCCGTCCCGCCGCCGTCTTCCGGTTCACGCGACTGGTTGTCGCGGCCTCCCTCGCCCTGGCCCTCGCCTCGTGCTCGTCCGGGCCCAGGATCGTGGGGGGCGCGGCGGTGCCCGCCGTGAGCCCGCCCGGGACGCCGATGATGTACGTCGCGATCGGAGCGAGCGAGACGGCCGGGATCGGCGTCGCCGACCCGGTACGCGACGGCTGGGCCTACCGCTTCCACCGGACCGCGCTGCCCCGAGCGGCGGTGTTCGTCAATCTGGCCATCCCGGGAGCCACGACGGCCGACGCCCTTGGTCGGGAGCTGCCCGAGGCCGAGCGGCTCCACCCGGACGTGGTGACGGTGTGGCTGAACGTGAACGACCTCGAGGCCGGCGTGCCCGCGGCGACCTACGGGAGGGAGATGGGGATCCTGCTGCACCGGCTCCGAGGCGTCCGGGTGCTCGTCGCGAACACGCCGCCCCTGTCGAGCCTTCCCCGGTTCTCCGGAGTGCAGGGCATCGACCAGCTGGCCGCGCGGTACGACGCGGCCCTCGCCCACGCGGTGAGCGGCACCGGAGCCACCATCGTCGACCTGGGACCGTTCGCCAGGCAGGCCGAGCGACGAGGGACGGCCGGCCGATTCATCAGCGATGACGGGCTGCATCCCAACGCGGCGGGATACGCGGCCATCGCCAGGGTGTTCGAGCGGGCCTTCACCGCTTCGCAATAGCCATCGCGGCGACGCCGAACCCCGGGTCCGGCGTGCCCACTCCCCTATCATGTCGACGCGCGGACGTTCCCCGCGCGTTCACGCGCGCCGGTAGCTCAGTGGACAGAGCGGCTGCCTTCTAAGCAGCGGGTCGCAGGTTCGAGTCCTGCCCGGCGCACGACCCTGACGGTGTACGAACCTTTCGCTTCCGGTCGAGGCTTCGCCGTCGTCGCTCCAGCTGGAACTCGGAAGATGGGCTGGTCCGCTCTACCGCCCGGCCGGTCTCTTCCAACACAACAGTCAAAGGCCGTTTGGAGGGGGCGAAAGAACGCGTGGATCTCTTCTGCCAGGAGTTGTGGTTCCTCGAGGGCGGGCGTCCTGACCACCCGGGGCCGTCTGCCGGCGCTCCCGGCGCAGCTCATCTGTGCCCAGGAGCGCCTCCAGCTCGTCGGCGGCGGCCCCGGCCCCGCCGGCAGCCCGGTAGCCCTCGGCACCCGGCGTGCGCCGTCCCGGAGCCGCATGGCCCTGCGGACGCGTTCGCGCAGGAGATCAGGGCGTAGCCGCTTCGCCGGCAGTCGCGCCCCGGCGCCGACCACCTCGACACGCCGGGCTACCTCGAACTGGTCTCGGCCGAACGGCACGGCGCACACGGGGACGCCGTGGGCCAGCGCCTTCTGAGTCGCGCCCATCCCGCCGTGCGTGATCGCGCAGGCCGCTCGCGCCAGTACCGGCGCGTGGGGGGTGAACGGAAGGACGTGCGCGTTCGACGGCGCCCCGAACTTAGCCAGGTCCATCGACGGCACCGTCGCGACCACGTGGACGTCCCGGCCGGCGAATGCCTCGAGGGCGCACCGGACCAGCCGGCCGTCGTCCTGGAACTCTGAGGACGTGGTGACGAGGACGATGGGCTCGGCGATATCGTCGAGCCAGCCGGGCGGGTCGCTCGGCTGGTCCCAGTCGCAGGCGCCGACGAGGCGCACGTTCGGCGGCCAGTCGGACCGGTGGTACTCGAACGGCTCCGCCGTGAGGTACAGGAGGAGCGGCGGGACGGCGTACATCTCCATGGCGCTGCTGAGGGGCCGGACCCCGATGCGTTGCAGCACCTCGTTCACCTTCGGCCGGATGATCCGATCGAGGGAGCCGACGACGATCGGCCGCAGGAGCGCATCGCGAACCCGGCCGAGCGGCCCGTGGGCGGGAGGGAGGCCCGGCCCGAACGGGGGGGCGTCGCGGGAGGGCAGGGGGAGGGGGTACGGGCAGAAGGCCGCCCACGGTCCGCCCCAGGCCTCGGCGGCGGCGAGGGCCCCCCACGCGTTGACGTCGACGAGGACCAGGTCGGGGTCCGAGGCCACGACGGCACCCCGCAGATCGCGGGCGTCGTGCGGGGCTCGCTCGCAGAACACCCGCACCGCGAGCTTCTCCGCCCCGATCGGCGAGCGGGCGAGGTAGTCGTGATGCTCGATGTGCTCGATGGCGGGATCGATCGACGACGCGTCGAAGCCGAGCCCGCTCGCCAGCTCGACCTGGGAGGTCAGGGTCCGCAGCGCAATCTCGTGGCCCCGGCCCCTGAGTTCCTGAAGGATCGGGACGATTGGATAGAGGTGTCCGCGGGCGGGACTCGTGTACGCCAGGATGCGAGCCATCTACCAACCCTCTTCTGTCAGCGGGCGCAGCATCTCGACGAGCGCCAGCTCCCCCTGGCGGCGGCTGAGCCCGGCGTCGCGCCGCAGCAGCTTCCACGTGTAGACGTCGCAGATCGCCACGAGCTGCGCGTGCAGCCGCGCCCGGGCCCCGCCGCGACGGTTGCCGAGCGCCTCCGCGAATACGGCGGCGCACCAGTCGCGGTGGAAGGCGCGGCCCCGGTCGGCGATCTCGCGAAGCGCGGGAATCCGGTCCTCCTCCGCGAGCATCCGGAGGACGCGATCGCCGAGCTCCTCGTAGTGGTCCACGAGCACACGCACCGCTTCCGTGAGGCCCGCGCCGATCGCTGCGTCGCGTTGGTTCCGGGTCCGCGCTGCCTCGCGCTCGACCGCGGCGGCGAACAGCCCCTCCTTGCCGCCGAACCGGCGGATCACGGTCTGCACGGAGACGCCGCCCCGCCTCGCGACCTCGTCGAGCGAGATCTCGACCGTTGGTCGCTCCCAGAAGATGGCGATCGCTGCGTCGAGGATCCGGTCCCCCCTGGCCGCCGCGGCTGCCGCCCTCGCCACCATCCGATAGGGACGCGGCTCAACTTTCACGTACATGAGACTAACATGAAATGCCGAAATGGCTCATGGGCCGAACCGAATCACCTCCGCGGTGATCCCCACGCTGGCTCGAGCACCGGAGCGAATTCATTCGCGTACCCAGAGACCGCGGTTCTTGCCACCGCGTGACCTCACCGACCGTCCGGGTTGGGTACGTACTTAGGAAGCCAAGTTCACGACACTTACGTGTCGAACGTTCCCGGTAATCGGCATCTCAGGAGGACTGGCCGTCTGCGAACCAGCCGTCCGAACGGACTTTGGCGCCGGCCTCGAGCCTCGGTGCATAGTGCTGGAGGAATAGCTGTGCCACCAGTTCCCGGCGGCTCCGGACGCCGACCTTCGCGAAGATCGCCTTGAGGTGATCCTGCACGGTGTAGGGGGAGACGTGGAGGCCGTCGGCCATTTCACGCGTCGAGAGGCCATGCAGCACGAGACGGGTCACCTCGCGTTCCCGTTTGGACAGCCCATACGCCTCGACGATCAGGCTGGCGATCTCCGCCTCTCTCACAGGATGGACCAGAATCGCGACCCGACCGTGCGCTGCCCCGTCCAGTAACGAGGCGTGAAATCGGAGCCATCCACCTGTCCTCCTCGGAACGCGGGCGCTTGCCACCTCTTCGGTCTGACCGGAGCCGGCCCGTCGAGCTTTGTCCGCGACGCTGACGACGATCAGCGGGAGCGCACCGGACTCCCCCATCGAGTCGAAGACCTCCCCGAGCCAGCGCCGTGCCGCCTCGGTCATGCTCTCGACCGAATCGTCGCCACGCAGGAGGATGAGACCGGGCGGATCGGGCTCGCCATCGGCTCCTAAGGCGGTAGCGAGGATTGCCCGGCGGATCCCCTCTCCGATGTAGCCGGCAACGTCGACGACGAAGCTGGCCTCGGCGTCCTCGAACCTCCCACACCGACGATGGAGGGCCACACAGCCCCAGACAGACTGGCCGTCGAGGAATACCGCCCTCAGCTCGTCTCCGTCCCCGAAGCCATGGGGCCGGAGCACCCCCGTGAAGCGAGGGCTTCGCTCGAGATCCCCACTGGTCGCCTCAGTCAGGATTCCCACGGGCCGGGCGGCACGCGCCAGATCGGCGAACTTGTTCACGTCGTCCTCGAGGAACTCGTTCGCAGCCAGCTTCATCAGATGGTCGGAACCGAGCTCGCGCGTGAAGTGGCTAGTGGGCAACAGCGTGGCGGGGTCGACGCTGAGCCAGCACGAGCTGTCGAACTGAACGAGGCAGGCCAGCGTGCGGTCGGCCGCGTCGAAGAACGCGTTGAGATCCAGACCAAGGTGGAGCAGCCGCACGAACCGTTGGCGATCCTCGAGCCTCACCGTCGCCACGGGGTGATTGTTCTCTCCGGCTGACTCACCCACAAGGGGCGAAATCCCAGATTCCTGGGATGGACCCGAGCGGAGCCTCGCCCATAGCTTCTCCGCGACGCTGGGTCAAGGCGAGACCGGGATGGAGGAAGGAACGAGGATGATTGCGGTCGTCACGTTCATGCTCGTGTTCAGGTTCCTGCACATCGTCTCGGGAGTCCTGTGGGTGGGTTCTTCCTTCCTGTTCGTCGGGTTCATCGGCCCGTCCGCGGCCGAGGTCGGGCCGAGCGCCGGCCCGTTGCTGTCGGCTGCGGTCAAGAAACGGAAGGCGGCGAAAGTCATCATCGGGCTGGGCATCACGACCGTCGTCGCGGGCTGGGTGATGTGGTGGCACGACCTGAGCCTGTCCGGGTCGCTCGGCAACTGGGTGGGCTCGAGGTTCGGCTTGGCTCTCACGATCGGCGGAGCCCTCGCGACGATCGCGGCGGTGGTCGGGGCCATCTTCGTCGGCGGAGGTGTCGAGCATCTGGTCGATCTCGGTGACGAGATCGCGATGTCCGGAGGCACACCGTCACCCCAGCAGGAGGCACGGGCCGCTCACCTCACCAAGCAGCTCGAGACGCACGGTAAGCTCGATCTCGCTCTGCTGATCCTAGCCGTCACGGCCATGGCGACCGCACGCTACTGGTGACGTCCGGGGTCCCCCATCCCGGGTGAAGACGGATCGCGGGACTCCTGCTGATCATCGGTGCGGTGACCTGGTCATGGTCCCTGTCCTTGCGAGCCTCGGATCTCGAGCCAGGAGGAGAGACACCATGAAGGCAATCGTCCAAGACACGTACGGCCCACCCGACACCCTGGAACTCAGGGACATCGACAAGCCGGTGGTCGGTGACGGCGACGTGTTGCTCCGCGTTCACGCGGCGAGCGTCTTCATCGGGGACTGGCACATCATGGCGGGCCTTCCGTACCTGATCCGCATGATCTCCGGGCTCCGCGGGCCCAAAGTCCGCGTTCGGGGCCAGGATGCCGCGGGTCGCGTCGAGGCGGTCGGTCAGGGTGTCACGCGGCTCCAGCCGGGCGATGAGGTGTTCGGCACGTGCGACGGCTCCTTCGCGGAGTTCGCGCTCGCTCGACCGGACAAGGTTGCGCCCAAGCCGGCGAACCTCACCTTCGAGCAGGCGGCGACCGTTCCCAGCACCGGCTCCACCGCGCTCCAGGCTGTTCGCGACAAGGGAAGGCTTCAACCGGGACAGAAGGTGCTGATCATCGGCGCGGCGGGCGGCGTGGGGACGTTCGCCGTCCAGATCGCCAAGGCGTTCGGAGCCCACGTCACCGGCGTGTGCAGCCCGACTAAGGTGGACCTGGTCCGATCGATCGGCGCGGACGACGTCATCGACTACACAAGCGACGACTTCGCGGAGACGGGGCAACGCTACGACGTCATCCTCGACATCGCGGGGAACCGCTCCGTGTCACATCTCCGGCGAGCACTCGCCCCCAAGGGGACCCTCGTCATCGTCGGAGGCGAAGGGGGCGGACGGTGGTTCGGAGGCATCGATCGCCAGCTCCGGGCCCTCATGTTGTCACCGTTCGTCGGCCAGAAGCTCGGCACGTTCATCGCGAAGCAGAACGGCGAGGACCTTGTCGTGCTCAAGGAGCTCATCGAGGCAGGCAAGGTCACGCCCGTCATCGACAGGACGTACCCGCTGGCCGAGGCCCCCGACGCCATCCGATATCTGAGCGAAGGCCACGCCCGCGGCAAGGTCGTCATCACCGTGTGGGGCGCCGACCACGGCCCACCTCAGGTCGGTCCTGGCTCAGCGCTCTAGTCGTCCGAGAGGGCCACAGCGGTCAGCGAGATGAAGTCGTAGTGGATCCCGCCGCGAGGTCGTCCTCGTCGCAGTCGATTCCGAACGAGACCGAATCCGCCCCCAATCACCGGGGTGACGATCACGAGGGGAACCTGTCCGAAGGTGGTGTTGTTCACGAAGATGGAGACCGAGGAACTGGTGACGGGACCCGAGAAGTTCGTCCCGAAGTTGCAGGAGCCGTACCCGACGGTCTCGCCATCGTCCGTGATCGCCCTGACCCGCCCGATCAGGTGCACCCGACCCGGAGCGGGCAGCGTCATGCTGACGGTGGCGCATGTCTCGAGCGTCTCGCTTTCGGGGTCGCACCCGTGGTTGGAAGTGGAGCGGCCCAAGCCGCCCAACGTGGCCGCGAGGGCCTCCGGGACCTGCCCGTGCGTCGACTCGTCGACATCGGCGCCGGTCAACGAGCCGTTCGCCAGGTCGGCGCCCCTCAGCGCGAAACCCGTGGTGTCGTTCGCGACGTCGACGCCTCGCACCTGACCGTCCCCGATGTCCGCGGTCTTCACCTCGCCGTTCACGATGTCGTCGGTGAAGACCGTGTTGTGCCCGTCGAGGGCGTACGCCGTTTCCCCCGACAGAATCAGGATCAGGGTGATCCGGGCGAACCGCTCCAGTGGCCCGTGTTCATCCGGGGCTCCCTCCCTTTCTGAACTCGGCACCCTGGCCCTTTGGACAGGGCGCGCGGATTGGAACAGAGGCCCGCAGGAGCAACTCGCGGCCGCGAGTGCATGTGGTTCGGGTCCTACCGTGGACACCGACCATGAGGGTGCGCGAACTCCTCTGCGCCGGTGGAGGTCCGGCGAAACACCCGTGAGTTGTCGGTTTGCCGCGGGGAGATCTAGCTCGCTCGGGTCCCCGTCAGGTCATACGCGACGTTTCCGGGGCCCGCCGTGCCCTCGTCCGGCCTCCACCCGCCCGACATGCTGTTGCCGTCCTCGCTGAGCTTCCCGCGGTACGTCGCGCCTCCCCCGAATTCGGTCCTGATCGTCACGTCGTTGTCCCGGACGTCGTACTGGTACGGAAGCGGCTGGCCCGCCACATTCGAATAGACAAGGGAAGGGAAGGTGTCCGTGGCCGGGTCGTACCTGATGATCTCCGTGAACTCCAGATCCATCCCCATGAAATTGATGACGCCGGTCTGCTTGAGGAAGAATCCGCCCGGGAGCCACTCGAAGGTGATCCGCCCGGACACGTTGTAGTCCTCGGTGTCGAGCGTGTGGCCCTGGAGGTTCCACGTTCCGATCATCTTGTCCAGGCGCCTGAGCGCTGGATCCGGCGAGGGCATCTGCATCGCCGGTGCGTTGTCGTCCTGTGCCATTGCTACCTCCTCCTCATGCTCGGGGATGTTCCTGCTCATGCTCGGGATGTTCCTGCCCAACGTGGCTTTGATGGTGCGCGCTGCGACGTCACCCCGCCACCCTCGAGGCGACCGCCCGCTGGAGCGCGTCGAGGAAGCCGGGTGCCCCGCTCAGGTACGCGTCGCGCTGTTCCTCGGTCTCGAATCCGCCCTGCACCAGCGTGAGGAGCGTCCCGCCGTCCCGTTCCTCGAACGTGAGGCTCAACGTGCTGTTCTCGGTCCGTCCCGAGTAGCGCATCGTGAGGGTGGCTGCGAGGCGTCGCGGCCGGTCGATCTCGGTGAAGACGTACGTCAGTCGGCTCGACTCGCCCTCCGTTCCCCCGAGGACCGCGGTCCACGTCCCCCCGACCCGCAGGTCGATCTCGGACTCCAGCAGGCCCCATCCCTCCCCCGTTGGCCCGGCGAACAGCTCCTGCTGGGCGTCCGGGTCGACGAGCGTGTCGAAGACGACCTCCGGCGGTGCGTCGATCCAACGCTCGACTCGCAGCTCGTGGGTCATGTCGTGGCACCCTTCCTCTTCTGGATGACGGCCTCTAACTGGTCGAACCGGTGCTGCCAGTGGCGCCGGTACCGCTCGACCCATCGCGTCACGTCGTCCATGTCTCCCAGACCGAGTCGGCACTCGCGCGTCCTGCCGTGCTTCTCCGTGGTCACGAGGTTCGCCTCCTCGAGGACTCGGACATGCTTCATCAGGCCGGGAAGCGAGATCCCGTAGGGCCGCGCCAGCTCGCTGATCGACGCGGGCCCGGCCCCGAGCCGCTCGAGGATGTCCCGGCGCGTCGGATCCGACAGCGCCGAGAACGTGCGGTCGAGTGTCCGAGACTGAACCATCTGGTTCAGTATAACCGGGCGGGTCAGAACAGGTCGATCCGCCAATGGTTGGACCGGATGGTGCGGCCGGCGAACTCGCCCTCGTACTCTCCGAGGTTCGTGAAGCCGTTCTTCTCGCAGATCCGGTTGGAGGGCCCGTTCGTGACCCCGGGGAACGCGTGGATCTGCCCGAACTTCCGCTCGGCCAGCGCCTTCTCCAGGACCTCGCGCACGGCCTGGCTGGCGATCCCCCTGTTCTGGAACTCGGGCAGGATCGTCCACCCGATCTCGTAGATCGTCTCGCCGTCGTGGGACGTCTCCCAGACCATGACAGTGCCGGCGGGGGACGTCGACCCGTCCGGGATCACCTTCATCGGCCAGCATTTCCCCTCGGCGGCCAGGACCAGCGATTTCGCGTGGGCCCGTTCGATGTCCTCCCTCGGCCGGGGGCCGCCCAGCTCGGTCATCATCCGCGGGTCGGTCTCCCCTCGTACCCGGAGCTCGACGTCCTCCGCGGTCATCATCTCCAGCCTCATAGCGTCAGGATAATGCGGGCGACGGTGTGCCCGGCCGGGGCTGCCGGGTCGAGGGTTGTCCCGCCGTGGTGGCCTTCCGGCGGGTCAGCAGCAGGCCGTCGAGCGGACCACCGGGAGCTCGCGGAGTCCGAGCGCAGGCGCATCGGTGGCGACCTTCGTGGCCCGGACGATGGCCGAGAACATCCCATCGGCCATCTGATGGGATGGGGTGACCGCGACGCCGCGGAAGCCGGCCTCGGCGAGGCCGCGTTCGTACTCTTCGAACGACAGGGCGCCGGCGATGCAGCCGACATAGGAGCCACGCTCCCCGCGTTGTTCGGGCGTGAGGTCGTTGGACGACACGACGTCGGTGATCCCGACGCGGCCGCCGTCGCGCAGCACTCGGTGCATCTCCCGAAACACGCGAGGCTTGTCGACCGAGAGGTTGATCACGCAGTTCGAGATGATCACGTCGACGGTGGCTGCCGGGAGCGGGATTTCCTCGATGTAGCCCTTCAGCAGCTCGACGTTCGTCGCGCCGGCCTCCTCGAGGTTCCGCCGCGCCAGGGCGAGCATCTCCTCGGTCATGTCCAGCCCGTACACCCGGCCGGTCGGCCCGACCCGCTTCGCCGACAGCAGCACGTCGATGCCGCCGCCCGACCCCAGGTCGAGGACGGTCTCCCCCTCGCCGAGCTCGGCCACGGCCATCGGGTTGCCGCACCCCAGGCTGGCCAGAACGGCCGCGTCGGGTAGCTCATCGGCTTCAACCGCGTCGTAGAGCGCCTGCCCGAACCCGCCCTCGGTCCCGCAGCAGGCCGAATCGCCGCACCCGCAGCCACCGCCGCCGGCGTCGACGGACCTGGCGGCGTCCGCGTAGCGTTGCCTGACCTCTTCCCGCACGTCACTCATCGCGATCCCTCCTCCAGTGCCCGGGCCACGCCGCGCAGCGCGTCCGGCGCCAGCGAGTAGTAGGCCCACACGCCCCGTTGCTCCCGCCGCAGGAATCCCGCGTCGGTCAGCTTCTTCAGATGGAAGCTCGTGGTCCCCTGGGACAAACCCAGCACCTCGGTCACGTCGCACACGCAGACTGGCTGGGGGCTGTTCGCCAGCAGGCTCACGATCCGCACGCGGTGGGGATCTCCCAGCGCCCGGAACACCGTCGCGAGGTTCCCGGCCTCGTCGTCGGTGATCCTCGGCGCGGCCACCGGGGTGCAGCACGCCACCGGGGCCCTGTTCCGTTCCGCGGTCGCTTTCATCGACATCTCTCGATGGACCATACGGCCAGGCATCGACGTTTGTCAATCTCTCATCGTGCCGCCGATCGACCCCGAGCGACGGCCGGCGGTCGCGGCTACGCTGGAACGGTGGATGGCAACGGCCACCCCAAACGGCGCACGCGGCTGGGGGGCATGCTTCGCATGCGGTGCCCGAGATGCTTGCAGGGCAAGCTGTTCCGCGGCCTGATGGACATGTGGGAACACTGCCCCCAGTGCGGGTTCCGCTTCGAACGTGAGCCCGGGTACTTCACGGGCGCGATGTATGCCAGCACGCTGATCACGCTCCCACTCGTCTTCGGTCTCTTCGGGCTGATGTGGCTGTTCAGCTCGAGGACGCTGCTGGCGGCGGAGGTCCTGATCCTCGTGACGACCGTGTTGACCCTGCCGTTGATCCCGCTGATCTTCCGGTACTCGCGCACGCTGTGGCTGTACTTCGACTGGCGGTTCGGCCCCGACCGGCAGACCGAGGGCCGCTCGGGAACGGAGGAGTTCCGGCCGTCCTGAGCCGCGCCCGTTCGCGTCTCAGCGGTCGAGGGAGTAGACGTCCAGCTCGAACCACAGGCCGGGAGCGGAGCCGCCCATCACGCCCCACCGGTCGGCGAGCTTGTCCACGAGATAGAAGCCGAATCCGGTCTCCTCGTCCGGGACGTCGGGCACGTCCGGGACGCTACGGCGGGCGGGATCGGAGACCTCGATCCTGACCACCCCGCCCTCCGCGTACAGGGCGATGTCGATGCCGTGTCTCCCGTCCCGGATCGCCTGCTTCACGGAGGCCGTCACCAGCTCGGCGACGAGCAGCTCGACGACGTCGGCCCGGTCGGTCCCGAGCGGCATCTGGAGCTCCGCGAGCCACCGCCGGGCACGGTAGGGGGCCTCCAGGTTGACGTCGAGCGTCACCGCGGCGCGCATTGCCCCAGGAAGCATCCCCACGGGGACCACAGGTCAATCGAACCACGGATTCGCCGAAGACGAGCGACGGCGCCCCTCAGGACGCCGCCGCCCGCATGACGAGAGCCCCCGGTGGCCTCAGCTAGGTGAACGCCGGGATGACCACCTTCGCCAGGAACCACAGGATCGCGATCACGATCAGCAGGATGAACCCGTATTTGGCAATCGCGTATCCCGTCAGCCCGGAGCCCTGATTCGGCGGGGTCTCGTACGGCTGATGCGAATGCGGAGGGTCGTAGTGCGTCATGGCCACTCCTCGTTTTCGTCAGGTGAAGATGCTCACGCCGCCCGGCCCGACGAGGAGACCGACGACGATGAGCACGATGCCGCCCAGGATGCTTCCCCGGACGAGTGCCACGATCCCGGCGATGACGAGCACGACGGCGAGGATCCACAGAATCGTTGCTGCTCCGCCAGCCGCCAACAATCCGAGCATTCGACGTGCACCTCCTTCTGGGGCAGTGGTTTCGCTTCGTTGCACCACTCGTTCCCGGCCGCCGATCGCTGCAAACTGACTCCCGGGGTGCTACGAATACGCGTTACGGGTGTCGTTTCGCGACATCTGGCTACGGGTACCAACACGCTCTCTGCTCCTGCGGAGAGCCACATGCGGGAGGGTGACTCCCGGGGAGGGGAACGGGGCTCGCTCATGGCCACGCTGGAGGCCGTCACGCCGGTCGTGCGTTCGTTCCGGGCACATCCCTCCTCCCTGTATCAGGTCCGGCAGTTCGTCCGCGCGCAGTCGGAGGGCGCGCGCCTGTCCGAGGAGGTCACCGACGACCTGCTCCTCGCCGTGTCGGAGGCCTGCGTCAACGCCGTGCTGCATTCGTCGAGCCGCATGGTGAAGGTCTCGTGGCGTCACGCCGCCGGCTGTGCCGAGGTCGTCGTCCAGGACGAGGGTGTCTTCCACCGGCGCCTCCCGATGCCCGAGATCGACGGGCCGAGCGGCCGCGGGATCCTGCTGATGATGGCCGTCATGGACGAGGTCACGATCCACGAGGGCTCGCCCCGTGAGCCGGGAACGCAGGTCCGCCTGCGGAAGTGCGAGCAGGTGGACTAGCGGCCCAATTCCCAGCGTCGGGTTGCCGTGAGTCGAACGTACGTTCTATCATGGGGTGATGCAGCTCGAGCATGAGCCCCTGTTCGAAATCGCCAGACGGACGTTCGACACGCCCGAGTTCCGCGGCATCGAGTTCATCGAGTCCGAAGCCAAGACCGTCATCAACCGCGTCCCCGGCAACTTCCTGCCCTTCAACTGGACAATCAACCCATATCGCGGATGCAGCCATGCGTGCTCGTATTGCATCAAATCGGACATACCGATCCTGATGTCGGATGGACGGCCGAAGCCCATTGGAGATGTGGAAGTCGGAGACGAGATCTACGGTACGGTCCAAGGCCCGACATACCGCCACTACGTCAAGACGCGTGTGCTCGCGCATTGGACTACGCGAAAACTCGCCTACCGGGTGGTGCTCGAGGACGGGACCGAGCTCATCGCAAGCGGTGACCATCGCTTCCTCAGCGATCGGGGATGGAAGCACGTCAAGGGCTCGGAACAGGGACGGGGACGTCGTCCCCATCTGACGCTCAACAACAAGCTGATCGGAACGGGCGCCTTCGGCGTTCCACCCCCCGCAAGACGAGGATTACCGTCGCGGGTATCTCTGCGGGATGATCAGGGGCGACGCGCACCTCAGTTCACGCGCCTTTGTTCGGCCCAGTGGAACCAGGAGCCTCATGCACCAGTTCCGTCTTGCCCTCGTTGACCTGGAGGCACTACGTCGGACACGCCAGTACTTGGCGGGCGTTGGTGTCCTCACCAGGGAGTTCCACTTCCAGGATGCGGTCGGATATCGCAAGCCTCTCGAGGCCATCAGGGCGACGAGCGAGCGAGATGTGTCCGCGATCCGCGACATCTGCCTCTGGCCCAATCGGTCCACGCCGAGTTGGTCCAGGGGATTCCTCGCGGGCATCTTCGACGCCGAGGGCAGTTTCAGGGGCTCTCTCCGGATCTCAAACACCGATCCGGCGATCATCGATCGGATCATGTGGTCGCTTCGCGACCTTGGGTTCGTACCGACCCTTGAGAATCCCCACAGGGCGAACGGCCTGGCACAAGTACGTCTGCTCGGTGGACTGCCGGCGGCGATCCGGTTCTTCACCGCGGTCGACCCGGCCATCACGCGGAAGCGAGACATCGAGGGGCGGGCGCTCAAGAGCAACGCACGACTCGATGTGTTGGCGGTCGAGCCCCTGGGGAAGCGAGTTCGCATGTACGACATCACCACCGGGACCAGGGACTTCATCGCGAACGGGGTCGTCAGCCACAACTGCTTTGCTCGTCCCACGCATACCTATATGGACATGAATGCCGGGCGGGACTTCGAGACGAAGATCGTGGTGAAGGTGAACGCGCCGCAGGTGCTGCGGCGGCAGCTGGGCGGGCGGTCGTGGAAGGGCGAGCACATCGCGATGGGCACCGGGACCGATCCGTACCAGCGGGCCGAGGGACGGTATCGGCTGATGCGGGGGATTATCCGGGCGCTGATCGACTACCGGAACCCGTTCTCGATCCTGACGAAGGGCACGCTGATCCTGCGGGACCTCGACCTGCTGGTCGAGGCCGCGAAGGTGGCCGACGTGGCGACCGCGTTCAGCATCGGCACCGTCGACGAGGAGGTGTGGCGGACCACCGAGCCCGGCACGCCGCACCCGCGGCGGCGGCTGGAGGCCGTAGCAGCGCTGAACGACGCGGGGATCCCGTGCGGCATCCTCATGGCGCCGATCCTCCCCGGCATCAGCGACCGGCCCGAGCAGCTCCGCGCCGTGGTGGAGGCGGCCATCGACACAGGCGCCACCCACGTGTCCCCGATCATGCTGCACCTCCGCCCGGGCGTGAAGGAGGAGTTCATGCCCTGGCTCGAGGAGCACCATCCCGACCTCGTGCCGCGGTACCAGCGCATGTACACGAAGGCGTACGGCCCCGCCGCGGACCGGAAGGCGATCGGCGCCCGGGTAGGCCGGCTGATCGACGACGCCGGGGGGCTGCGGCCCCGGAGGGACCTCCCGGTGCCCAGGTGGCGGCGCTCCGGCGCCGGACAGCCCGAGGTTCCGCCCTCCGAGCAGCTCACCCTCCTGTAGCCCCGGGTCCGGGAACCCGGTTGCTAGAATCGCTCCGCACGTGGTGGCCGTAGCTCAATCGGTTAGAGCACCAGGTTGTGGTCCTGGGGGTTGGGGGTTCAAGTCCCCTCGGTCACCCTCCCACCCGCGGAGTCCCGGCCTGTATCATCCAGCGCGGGCCTCTAGCTCAATTTGGCAGAGCAACGGACTCTTAATCCGCAGGTTCGGGGTTCGAGTCCCCGGGGGCCCACTGAGAAACGGCAGGTCAGACAGTGTGAAGCCGCGCCCGGTCGACATCTGCCCCGTTGTCGTCCCGTCCTCGTCCCGTTGTTGTCACGGCGAGGACGGCTTCGAGGCTCAGAGCCAGCGAGTCCATGTCGGCCTCGAAGACGTGCCCGTACACGGTGAGCGTGAACGCCGCGGACCCATGGCCGAGGACCGACTGCAACGCCTTCGGCGAGGCCCCGGCGCGAATCCATGCCGCGGCAGCCGAGTGTCGCAGGACGTGGAGCCCGACCCTCGGCAGCTTGGCCGCAGCGAGCGCCGGCACCCACACTTCGCAGCGGAAGTTCGCGTACCGGACGGCGTGACCCTTCGGTGACGTGAAGATCAGCGCCTCGGGATCGGCGGGGACCTCGTCCAAGTGGACCTCGAGCGCCGCCGCAAGCGAGGCCGTCAATGGGACGCGCCGCTCGGCATGCGACTTCGTCGGCCCGAAGGTGAGTTCTCCGCCGACCTCAGCCAGCGACTCGCGGACGAGCAGTGACCGCCCGAGCAGGTCGACGGACCGACGCCGCAGTGCGACCGCCTCACCCCACCGGAGGCCCTTCTGTCCGAGCAGCCGGACGAGCAGGTCATACGGGGCCGCGGCCGCCTGCGCGACCGTGGCCACCTGCTCCGGCGTCAGCCACGCCGCTTCCCGCCGCTGCAACTTCGGCAACTTCACGCCGGCGCGTCGGGCCGGGTTTCGGGCGATAACCCCATCCCCCATTGCCGCGTCGAGGGCCTGGCTGAGCAGGATATGGGCCTGGCGGACGCGCGAGGTTGAACGGCGGCGGTCAGCTCGTTCACCCAGTGCTGCACGTCCGATGGCTTGAGTGAGGCCACCTGACGCGACCCGATGTACGGCACTATGCGAACGTCAATGAGGCCGCGATAGGAAGCACGAGTCTTCGGCTTGAGCGACGTCGCCGCCGCTGCGTACCAAGTCTCCACGACCTCCGCGACATGGCGCCGGCCCTTCGCGGGGTCAACGTAGGAGCCGTCGATCTTCCTCGCTTCCATGTTCACGACCCATTGCTCGGCGTCGACCTTGCGAGCGAATGCGCGTGATTTCTCGACGCGGTCCGGGTCGAGCCACCGGGCGATGTACGCGGCATCCCGTGACCCGCAACCGGGGCACGTCCGCTTCCCGTCCGGTACTCTCCGCCGGCACTTCGCGCACTTGCGTTGGACGTGAGCCATGAGCTACTTCCCTCCTTGGCGCCGCTGTCGGCGCTGGCGTTGGTACTCGGGGTTGTTCTCCCGTGACCGCTTCACTGCTGCAGCGTGCTGACACCGATCCGAGCAATACATGGAGTCCCGGTGTCGGGATCCGACTTGGTCCCGGCGGCTCTCCCGCCACAGGAAGACGCCGGGTCTCGTCGGCGGTCCCGGGCAGTTTTCCTACGCGCACAGGCGGGGCGGGACCTGAGTAAGCGCCGCGTTCACGAGTTCAGCCCACATCAGTACGAGCAGGGAGCCCGGGTATTGACGCCCAGGATGGAGCCCGTCAGCCGAAGAGACCACCACGGGCCGGAACCGGCTGAGCTAGGGATTCACGAGTTTCGCTAGGGCGCGGCACAAACCCTCAGCGGTGAGTTCCAGCATGAAGGCTGCCGGAGACGTCTCGCGCCAACCGGGAGCCCACAAGCCGAGATGACGCGTGTCGCCCCGGGCCTGAACGCCAATCCCGTTCACAAGCAACCCCGCCCGGGCCGCGCCGTCCAGCACCGACCGAACCGGCCATGGTCGGCCTTGGCTTCGAACCGCCTGCTCGGTGAGCAGCTCGTGGACGGTCTTCGGCTCGGCCTTCCCCCAGACCTCGTACGACTTGCACAGCGACTCACAGACGGCGACGAGAGAGCGGCGGGCCTGGGGCATCGTGCGGAGACCATGGATGCCCCAGGCGAAGTCGATGAGTCCAGCCTGCCGAGTCCAGTCCTCGAGCGCCTCGCTCGACCAGTAGTAGTCCTGGGCTCCTGTGTCAGTGCCCGCCACCAGAGCGACGCCTTCGAAGGGTGGGGGGCTTTTGCTCGCTCCGGACAGCAGCGCTCAATCCAAGCAGGCCTTCACACCGTTGATGTTGCAGGTGGAGACGTCGTGAGGATGCCGCGGTCTCCGGCCGGGTCCGCAGTCTGCCGGGTGAGCACCTCACCTTCTTCTAGTGCGCTAGGGGCGGCGGCCGAGGGAGTCCGCCGCCCTCACCGCTCTCGTGGCCGAGAACCTCAGGGAAGGGTGGGTCCGGCTCGGAGCGGCGGAACGCCCATCGTCTTCATGATGTAGCCGCCGTTCGCCAGCACGTCACCAGGCCCCGTCAGCCTCGGTGCTGGGGCAGGGAACAGTTCGGAGCCTGGCAACGGCCCGGCCCCGAATGCACCCCGTAGGAGTTGAAGCTCCCTTACTTGATGTCGAACTTCACCTTCCCGCCCGGTGAACCGGGTGTCGGAACGTGGACACCATTGATCCAGATCTGCACCTCAAAGGTGCCACTCCCTTGGAGGGAGGGGATCGACAGGACGTACTGGTACTTGCAGTCCACAACGCGGAAGGCGTTGCCGTCATCGGCAAGGGAAGCCTGCACCGCCGCCTCGTTGATGTCACCGTCCGCGACCGGGTCGTTCTTGCTGACAGCGATCGTCGCAGGCGGCAAATCGCACGTGGCGGTGTAGGCGCCCCCGGCAGAGGACACGAACTGGTAGACGTTGTCGTTCACCGTCGTGTCGCTGATGGTGAGCCTCTGGTTGCCTCCCCATCCGGAGTCGATCACGAGCGACGCCCGGATGATCGGGCTGGTCCCCACAAGCTCCTGGGCGTGCGCGTAGCTGTCGTAGAACGTCCCGCCTGGGTACTGCGAGGTGTCATAGCGCAAGTCGGGCTGACCGATCATGTTCGTGCCGCTTTGGCTGGCGCCCAGCGTCGAGGATGGAGTACAGCCGTTGACGCCAAGGTTCCCGAACTCAGGGACGGCGCCGTAGTAGATGAACACGCTCTGCGTCGGGCTGGTCCGAACCGACCAGCGAAGCGATCCACCGTGACAGTCACCGAGTGTGAAGGCGTAGTCAGTCTTCAACGTGGTGATGTCATTGAAGGTGATCCCTGGGCTAGGTGTGAAGCTCACGTACGCGTAGTCGTTCGCGGTTGAGGCGTCCGAGTAGATCGACTCGAACGCGGCCGGCCCAACGCGCGAGGAGAGCGTGAACATCACTGGGATCGCGCCCTTGCTCTTCGACGACCAGTTGCTGGTGTTCGCGGTGTTGATCGGCTGCTGCACCTGGGCCTGGTACTCGGTTGCTCCGGTTGGATACTGCTCCCACGTGCCGGTGGTCGTTGCCGCCGATGCTGATGATGCTAGAAGGCCGCCGACGAGCAGCGCTCCGAGCGCCAAACTCAGGCTGAAATTCTTTGTCCGTTTCAATTCTTGCCCCCTCAATTGTTGTCAGACCTGAACAGATGCCGACCATGCGGGCGAAGGTCACGCCCGGACCAAGGTTCCCCCTCTCCTCTCCCCGCGGGCTCAGGCGAGCGGGGGGCCGACCGACTAGGTCTTTCAGCCTAGGGCGCATGCCTGGGCATGTCAGTACCAGAAGTAGTCCCAAGATAGTGTCATCTTGGCGGAGGCAACTCGTCGTCTCTTCAGGCTCTCGCCTCGCGCAGCACGGCGCGGACGCGAGACCCTCCTCCCGCCAGGCCGGGCGGGGAATCACACCGCTGTAACCCCGGTTCCGGGCGCTGAGGGCCACGGGGAGCCGTTTTCGGGCTGACCCACGGGCGATCGCTCGTCGGATTCCTGGTCGGGGTCGTGAACCTCGGCAGCGGTGGAACCCGAAACCCTACCGGACCTCCGCGACGTCCTCGCCGCCTCCGACGCCGGTTGGCGCCGGCAAGCGGATGACGCCGATCGTCAGTCCCTTCCAGCGGTGGGACCCGGAGACCGAGAAGATGCGAGAGAGCGGCCCCCACCGGGTCATGCTGGCCGGTGTGTGGGGCGGCACTACCGAGGCCGAGCGGGTGGCGCTGTGGGACGTCCCCATCGGTGAGGCCGTGGAGCGCCTGGAGCGGACCTTCCCCGCCCGCCTCGCCGCGGTGGCCCGAGCCTTCGAGCGAAGTCGGGCGCGGCGAGTAGCGAAGAGTGGCCGAGCGGCCCGGGCCCGGGACCTCCTCGCAAAGCGCGAGGCAGCCCAGCGCTTGGTCATCGAAGCCATCTCGGTTTGCGTATTGCTGCCCACAGGGCAGAGGGCGACATCGGTTGTTGTTCAAGTGAATGGAACAGGCTTCCTGATCCCCCTCTCCTTCATGGCCGCGGTTCCGGGCGCACCCACAGGGGCCGACGTGTTTGGCGCGTTGCAGCGGGTGCAGCTCTATGCCAACCCCCAGAGCGACGTGATCGTGATCTGGGGTCGGAACTCAACCACGGGGAACGCTCCGGCCACATTCAGTATCTCTGGCCACTTCGTGAAGCTCTAACGGGAACAGGGCCCAGATGCTCTTGAGCGGGAGAGGCTTGCACGGGCGCTGCCTCAAGCGGCTCTGGCGCTCCGGGATGGCGGCCATCGTCGCATGGCCCGCCCGCGGGTCGCCGCCGGGCGCTCACCAGGCCTGGGCGGCCTGGCTGCGGTTCTGGGGCCGTGCGGTCATTCCTTCTGTGGCCTCACATCGAAGGGACCGCGCAGTGCGGGAGGCACGGCGCAGCTCGGGGTCGGGCGCGTGACGCCATGACCACGATCACCCGGGCGGAGCTTGACAGATGGACCGTGACCTCACGGTCCACACGAGGGAATCCGCGCCCCTGGCGGGGGACCCGTTCTGCACAGATATAGGGCCCCAGCCCGGAGCCTTCAAGTGGTTCCGCGGAATGGTGCTGGGCTCGGTCAGGCGCCGACCGTGTTGTCCCGGAAGATCACTGCGCCCGCGATGGGTGCACTCGCCGATGCAGGCACCGGGATGACGCAGGTCCACCCGTCACCGTTGCCGTCAAGCGATGCGATCCCTACAGCGATTTCCTCCGGGATCCCCAGGCTCGCGACGGTGACAAGCTGCCAGTTCCCCGTCGCGTCCACCGGACATCCCCCGATCGACTTCGCCCCAGCCATCACTGGGAATGGCAGGACCACCAGCAGGACGCTGAGACACAGGCCCACAACGAAGCGCTTCATGCGCAACCCCCCTTCTCGAAGGACCTTGGGGAGGATTCTCCGCCCCGTCCATCGCGAGGTCAAGGGGCGTCTTTGGGCGCATTGTCATGGCGCGTGCGACGCCTTCCCAGCTTGGCTGGAGAGCATCGTCTCGATGACTTGGGCATGGATCGGACCCCCGTTGGTCGGCGCCCCCCCGATGAAAACCAAGTCTTCCCATTCCTTCCCTACATCCAGGGAAGTTCCGAGGAAGTTCTGAGGGGGGACAAGATGCTCGGGTCTCCGACTCCCTTGCCGGTGCCGGTGCGTCGACGCGAAGCAGACTCCAGCCGGATAGCGCATCTAGTTCTTCACGGGGTGCTCGTTCATCCAGTCGTCATTTGACGCATTCAGCGCCCCGTGGAAGGGTAGGTGGCTCGAGAAGGGGGAACCTCGTGAAGCGCATCCTGGCAATAGTCAGCGCCATTGCCATGGCATCCTTCGTGATGGCCACCCATGGCGTGGCCGCTCCGCAGTGCACGATTCGAAGGCGACGGGGGACCCAACGTTCTTTTCGGAACGGCGGGGCATGACGTGATCTGCGGCCGGGGAGGCAACGACGAACTGCTGGGGAGACGAGGCGACGACCTCCTGCTCGGGGGCGCCGGGGCAGACTTGCTCCACGGGGGGTCCGGGGCGGACGTGCTCCTCGCGGCGGTTCCGGGCCGGACGATCTCCGCGGGGATTTCGGGGCGGACCTGCTGGTCGGAGGCCCAGGGAACGAACGCTTCCTGGCCGGCGGGCCCGGCGCCGACTTGGTCCGAGGGGGCGATCTCGCGTGCCGTCAAGCCTCGGCCGCGAGTCGCGCCACCTGCCGTTCGCGCGAGCTGAGGGCCGCCGCGCCGCGGCTCGCCGCAGCCGCTCTCCGCCCGCGATCCCCGAGGCCGCCGAGCGTTCTTCGCACACGGTCGGCGCGCCAAAGCGCGCCGCACGAGTCAAAGGCCACGGCGGCACGCTGGAGCGTTTCGAGCGCTTGGGTCCGATCGACGTCGACGAGCGAACGGCCGAGCACTCCGAGCGCTCGGGCATGGAACGCTCGCCAGCTCGACGGGGCGAGCAGCTCGACCGCTCTCCGGGCGGCGTCCGCGTCGCCGCGGGCCGCGGCTCCCGTTAACGCGAGCGCGTCGTAGACGGGAAGCTGGATGCTTCGGCCGATCGCATCCAGGTGCTCCACAGCGTCGGCCGCGGCCTCGGCCCCACCTGACTCTGCCGCGAGCTCGGCGAGGTCGACGAGCACGAGCGCGGCGAATGGCTGCGCGCCGGTGCCGAGGATCCGTTCGGCGGTCTCCCCGAGTCGAGTCAGCGAAGCCGACGTCCTGCCCTCCTGCCAGGCGAGGACGCCTTCGGCGTGGCCGCAGGCGTGGCTGAAGAACTGCCACGCCCGGTCTCCGAACGCGTGCTTGGCCCTGTTCAGGTAACCGTGCGCCGCGGCGGGCAGCGCCGCCTCAGCAGCCGCGAGGGCCGCAAAGACGACGCCGAGAGCCCGCCTCTTGCTCAGCTCGCCGCCGGCCACGTTCTCGGCCGCCCGGGCGGACGCGACCGCCGCCGGCGAACCAATGCACGATCGCTTCCCATTCAGGCAAGATGCTCTCCCGCCACGCGGGATTCAGCGCCTTGGCCTCATCGACGAGCGTCCTGGCATCCTCGACCCTCCCCTGGGCGGCGAGCGAGCACGCGAGCTGGAGGAGCCCAACCGTGAGCCGGTAGGCCTTCCCGTGCTGGCGTGCGATCTCGTTGCTGGACCGAAGCACGGCATCGGCCTCCCGGAACCGGCCCTGGACGAGGGCTGCGAATCCCCGCGCCTGCGCCGCGTGGATCGCCGCGAAGGTCTCACCTGACACCTGGGCGGCGTCGGCGACTCGGGTGGCGGGCGCCTCCATCGCCGGATAGTCGCCGCGCAGGCCGCGGATCCAGGCCAGCTCGTTCGCGGCGAGCAATGCGCTCGAGCGATCGCCCGCCTGCTCGAACAGCGCACCCGCTTCAGAGCAGGCACGCTCCGCGTCGTCCAGCTCGCCCGTTCCCCAGCCGAGGAAGTTGGCGAGACGGAACTTGACGGTTGCGCGCGCCGCCGGTTCCGATGAACCCTCGAGCAGGAAGTCGATCGCCCTCATTGCCCTGAGCCCGAGCAGCGCGTGGGTGTCGGCGCGGTGATCCACGACCACTCCGCCCTCCAGGAGAGCGCGTTCAGGATGTCGAGCCAGCGCTCATCGTCGGCTGGGACGAGCTCGACGAGCGCGTCCAAGATGGTCAGCGCCTCGCGGTACGCGCCGCGACCCTCCGCCTGCCGGACGGCATCGCGAAGCACTCCGATCGTCTCCCGATCTCCGATCTCCGCGGAGCGGACGAAGTGGGGAGCTGCCTCGCCGAGCCGACCATCGGCGAGCAGCGCCCGGCCGACGAGACGGTGCAGACCACGGCGCCGTGCGCCGCCGATGCGCTCGTAGATCGCCTCCTCGATCAGCGGATGTGCGATCTCGTAGCTGAGGTCCGGGCCACGTTCGACCTCGACCACCAAGCGTGAGCGGGCCAGCCGCTCGAGCGTCGCCGGAAGCCGGTCGATCGGGAGGCCGGTGAACGCGACGAGGTCTCGGAAGGCGACGCGGCGGCCGACGGTCGAGAGCGCCTCCAGCGTCGCGAGTTCGGATTCGTCGAGTCCTCGGGTTGTTCCCGCCACCCGCTCGGCGAGTTCCTCGGGCAGGGAGCGAAGCGTGGGAGCCGAGAGATCGCCGCCCTCGTCCAGGAGCGCCTGCAGCAGGCCGATCGCAAAGAGTGGATTGCCTTGCGATCGCTCTGCCAGCCAGTCCACCAGCGGGGCGGGCGGAAGATCGTCGAGGACAGCCGCGGCGAGGTCGCTCACGGCTTTACGGTCGAGCGGGTTGAGCTCCAGTCTTTCGAGCAACGTCTCCTGTTCGAGGCGGAGCAGTGCGTGCATCGCCGCGTCGTTCCCGCCTAACTCAGCCGGTCGTGCTGCGGCGAGCACGAGGACCCGTGCGTCCGGGACGTTGCGTCCCAGGTACCCGACGCCTCCCACGACGAGGCATCGGCGACGTGCGCGTCGTCGACGAACACGACCAAGGGCAGTCGCCGCGACAGGTTGGCAACCAAGACGGCGAGCCCCTCGAGCAGTCGCAAGCGCGGCGGCTCAGCAACGGGAGCGGATCCCCGAACGGCAGCGGCGCTCCGGATCACTGCAGCGAGATCGTCGAGGAAGCCGCCGCAGAGCTCCGATACCTCTTCGGGGCCGAGGTGTCGGAGGTAGCCCTCGAGCGCCTCTGACCAGACTTCGAAGGGCACCGTCTCGCCGAACGGGTAGGCGCGCGCCGAGAGCGTGATCGCTCGCCCTCGCGGAGGAGGAACTCGCTCGCCAGACGGGTCTTCCCGACTCCGGCATCGGCGAGCAGCAGAACCGAGCGGAACTCTCCCGCGGCGGCTCGCCGATGTGCTCGCTCAAGCACCGAGAGCTCCGAACGCCTGCCCACGAGCCTCGGCTGCCAGGACATGAGGTGATGATTATGGGTCGAGGGTTTCGCGCTGGTCGGCAGCCCGCTTCGGGCAGGCAGGGCAGCTCAGCCCATGCCTGCGACGCTTGCGCTCGAGCCCCTCGACCACGTGCTCGCCGGGTTGGGCCGAGGAGGAGGCCTATGGTCGCGAACAACCCACGCTGGACGGGACCGTGCGACCGGTGCCCGTCTCGCTCATCTGCGACTCGTCGACACCAGGTGCGTCGAAAATGTCAACGGGAATCCGATCTCGTCCCCGTCTCATCCCCGTGAAGGAACGGGGAACGACGAACCCGGTACGCCGGCGAAAGCCTCAGACCAAGCAATCGCGTATGACGACTACCCCGCACGCTTGAAGCGCCCGTGGTCGGCGTCGCCGAGGAAGGATCGTCCCCGCGGTACCGTGATGAGCCGCTTCGACACGGGAACCTGGATCGGTATCTCTTGGGAGGTCACCTGGAATCCAGGGATGGACGGCGCGGACGGCCGAGCGACCTCACCGGGGCGGGCGACGGCCGGAACGGAGAGCCGAGGTAGGCGGCGCTCTCGGAGTCGATCGCCGGCAAGGTGATCCTGCCGAACTCCGTCGGCCCCGATCGGCTTCCCCGGCCGTTCAATCTCCGGTTCCGCGACGTGGTGCCCCGGGCGGTGGTCCGGTGCTCGAGCCCGGAAGACGTCGCCCAGACGATCGCGTTCGTCCGGCGACAAGGGCTGGAGCTCGCCACGCGGGCTGGGCCCTGGTAACAGCCTGCCGACGTATCCGATCACTGCCGGATGGTCCGGCCGGGGCCCGTCGAAAGACCGCTTTGGGTTTGAAGACCGGTCAGGTATCGGAGACCAGCCACACGATCACGGCGCCCAGGATCACCCTAAAGATGATGCTTGGTACTGCAGCAACCCCCACGATGTCCTTGATGAACGCCTGCAGGTCGACGAGCGAACTGATAAACATGTAGGCCGCGAGCCCGATCAAGACGGTGCGCTGACCCGATGTCTTGTCCCTGCGCCGGGCTGCCCACGCGCCTGGTGTCAGAGCCAATAAGGCGGCGGCGAGCGTGCGGACCAAGAAGTTCGCCTGAGGGTTGCTCTTGATGCCTACGATGCTCAGCATCCCCGACGGAGCGAAAAGGTAGCCAAGGGCCGACGCGACAAAGAGGACGACCACGAGGCTCACGACTACGGTCTGAACCTTCGCCTTCGTCACCTTGGGAGACATCATGCCGCCCGGCAGCTGGTCAGCACCGGAACATCAACAAGTCGATCCGAAGTGAAGGGCCACGCCCCAGGTCCGCTCCAGAAGTCAGGGGTTCGAGCACCCGCCCATACGAGCCGCCGCATAGGACAGTTACCTGTAGTCAAGGACCAGCTTCGATCACCCCACGTATCTCGAGCTCCGGGGGCTGTGGCTCAATGCTGGTGAGCACCCATGTCGCTCCAGCGGCCTCCCACGCACGAGCGTGGGCTCCGGGAGGGACCTCCACCACGAGATCGAACGGATCCTCGCTCCCCGCACGTGCTTTCCGAATCGCTTCGGCGAGCTCGGCGAGCTGCTCGGGTCCGGGGAGATCGATCGGGAACAGCCCGTCCCATCGGGTTGCGCGGCGGACCGGCCTCCGATTGGGCCAGTTTGCCGCGACCCAGACGGGAATCCGCGGGCGCTGCACCGGGAGCGGGCGGAATGCGCCGTTCCAGAATCCGCTGAGCCGCTCCAAGCCCTCATCCAGGAGGCGCGCGCGCTCGCGTGGATCGATGGCCTCTCCGTACGGTCCGAGGTCGTCGGTGTTGCCGAGTCCGACGCCCAAAGTGAGACGCCCGTTGCTGAGGTGGTCCAGCGTGACCGTCTCCCGCGCGACCTTCTGGACGCGTCTGCGCGAGAGCGGAGTGATCATCGGCCCGATTCGAAGGCTGTCCGTCACCGAAGCGATGGCGCTGAGCGACACCCACGGGTCGGCCACGGCGCGGTCCGGGGGCGGATACGCGATCCGATCCCACAGGAACAGACCGTCCCAACCCCGGGACTCAGCAACCCTCGCGAGCTCGGCCAGGAGCCCGCGGATTCGCCAACTCGTCGAACGGTGCCAAGTACAGTCCGCGCTTCATGACTCGTCGCCTGGGAGCACCCCGCCGCAGATCCACCGTCATGCGCCCACCGGAGTCTTTCGTTCGAGGAGCACCGAATCATCCGGGAGATCAAGATCGTAACGAACAGACACGAGTCGCCGATCGACTCAGCTCAGGACTTGCTGCTTACCTGCTTCCTGCCGCGGCCGCGGTACGCGGCGAGGAACACGCGGACGTCGGTGTCCCCATACTTCGCCTTCGGCCTGCAGGCGATCCTTGACGGCTCGAGTCCGGCTTGACGGGGCTTCTCCTCCCGCCTACGCGTGGTCGGAGCGGGCGGCTGCTCCTTCGAGCCCCCACGTCACGACCCGGCTCGGCCGGATCCTGAACATGGCCTCGTCGTAGCCGGGGCCGATCTCGGCGCCGCCCGTCTTGAGGACCTCGGCCTCCCCCCGGATCTCGATCCCTCGAACAACCCACGGCCTGACCGAGGCCAGGTCGTCAACGACGAGAGCCACCCACGGGTTGCGACGAACGTCGCGGAACTTCTTCCGCTTCGCGAACTCGTGGCCGCCGATGTCGATCGTATCCAGCTCGTCGTTGTAGCGGAAGCCGACAGGCACCACGTGCGGATGGCCATCGACTCCGACCGTCGCGAGTCGGCCGAGGCGTTGGCTTACGAGGTAGTCGATCTCGGCTTGTGTGAAGACACTCAGCTTTTCGCGCCGGCCGTACACATACCGTTCCAACGCGTGAACCCGACCTCATCTTCCACCTCCCAGCGGACGCGTGGCTCCTGTTCGTCGAGGGCCTGCTGGTCGGCGACGTCGCCGGGCTCGGCGACATCGGCCGGTTCCTGCCCGGTGCGGCCGCGGCGGCGATCAGCGGGCAGGATCCGGGCACGGTGCTCGCTCCGGCAGTCGCCCGCGCCCTGGCTCGCCTCTACGCCGTCGCCGCAGCCTTGGTCGGCTCGCTCGTGATCTCGCGCCGTGACGTCGGCTAAGGGCGCCGGCAAGCCTCGCTCTGCATCGCCACGTGCGCGGCGGAAACGAGTCGATCTGCGACGACGACCCGGTCGAACTGTCCCTCGACGCCTACTTCCAGACGCGGTACCGCAGGTGTGCGATCCCCGGTGCCTCGACCACCCTCGTGGGCTCCAGCTCGATCGGCTCGGGGGCCGCGTCGTCGAACAGACGGACGCCCGCACCCAGCAGGAGCGGCGCGACGTGGATCTGGATCTCGTCGACGAACCCGGCTCTGATGGACTGCTGGGCGATGTCCGCGCCGCCGCCGATCGCGACCACCTTGTCACCCGCAGCGGCCTTGGCCTGTCCGATGGCGCTCTCGATCCCGTCGGTGACGAAGGTGAACGGCGATCCCTCCCCCGAGAGCTCCTCCGGCACTCGGTGGGTGACGACGAACGCCGGCACGCCCTTCAGAGGCGAGTGTCCTCCCCAGCCCTGGGCGACGTCGAACATCCGTCTGCCGACCACGACCGCCCCGGTACGATCGAAATACTCGTCCAGGACCTCGGTGTTCTCACCCGACGTCTTGAACATCTCGTCGAAACGGCTGGGGTCTCTCCGGTGAACAGCCAGTTGTGGAGCCGCTCGCCGCCCCGAAACCCGAGGCCGTGCTCGGGCTGTCGTCGGGACCCGCGACGAACCCGTCCAGCGACATCGTGATGTCCAGCAGCACGGTTGCCATGCTCACTCCCTCCTCCCGTTCTCGATTCCTTCTCCTGGATCAGCGGCGTGGCGGACACCGCGATCGATCCGCTGCCCACTGGGACCTGGGATTGGCGAGCAACTCATCGGTCCCCCCGGAAAGAAGGTTGAGCGCCGCGCGTGCAACGTCCGAGGGCGTGCGAGCACCCACGCAAACGTGAGCCGCCGGGCGCCGTTCGGGCAGCGGGCCCATGAGCAGGCGCTTCGTGCGCGGCGCCGCCCGGGCACCGGCTAGGCTCGGGCCCACGCAGTGGTTCGCGGTATCAGGACGATCGAGGCGAGGAGGCCGACGTGGAAAAGCCGTTCACTGCCGGCGACTGGCTGGCCAAGGAGGGACGGGAGCAGGAATTCGTCGACGCGTGGACCGACCTGGCGCAGTGGACGTCAGCCGAGGTGCCGGGGAGCGGCTGGGCGCTGCTCCTGCGCGACTCGGCGCATCCCCGCCGGTTCCTCAGCCTCGGCCCGTGGGAGAGCATCGAGGCCGTCGAGGCCTGGCGGTCCAACGAGGGATTCCGCAGCCGCGTGACCCGGATCCGCGACCTCGTCGACGACTTCCAGCCGCAGACCCTCGAGCTTGTCACCGAGGTGGGCGCGAGGTAAGCCGCCTCCCCGGCGGCCACCCTGCCGAGCCCGGGAGCCAGGGGCAAACTCTGCGACGTCTTGCTGGAATCGGCGACTGTCGTTGCCTAGTCTTGCGAGCGACCGCCCGGGAGGGCAGCCTGCGAAACGCCTTCGTGACCGCGCTCATCACCGTGCTCGTGCTGCTCGAGCCGATGCGCAACGTCCCCATGTTCTTTCGCTGACCGGGCGGCAGAGCGCGCGGGCCCTGGGCGGTCGTCTACTTGCTGTTCAGGTTCGCGTCAGTGATCGCCTCCCGGCTCCGCCCGATCCTGCTGCGGGCCATCAGCCGTGTGGTCGGGCTGCTGATCATGGCGATCGCCGTCCATTTCATCGCGAGCGCCGTGGGCGAATGGGCCCACAGCGGCGTGCGCTGACCGATCGAGACCGGGCGGGGCCCCAATCGGTCCGGCAAGGGTCTCGGCCCCGCCGACTCCGGTCGGTACCCTGGACGCCGAAGCAGGGCGAGAGTGGCGGAATGGCAGACGCGCCGGACTTAGGATCCGGTGCCCGAAAGGGCGTGGGGGTTCGACTCCCCCCTCTCGCACCCACTCTGATGCCATGAAGGAGCGGGCCTCGCTCCCGTGTTCACAGCGTAGACGCCGTAACGTCCGCTCAACACGAACGACAGGAAGGAGGCCCTGTCATGGTCTACGTCGGAGTGGACCTGCACCGCAAGTCCTCTCACGT